>ENA-OREN01001653-OREN01001653.1-marine-metagenome-genome-assembly--contig:-NODE-1653-length-25132-cov-6.062542_pt1 | contig 25132 bp, 36 predicted proteins | sample MGYA00248624_ERZ508555 | MGnify/ENA primary metagenome ERZ508555 (study PRJEB26222, sample SAMN06267773) | marine metagenome | isolation source: Saanich Inlet, British Columbia, Canada | place...
CAATCAAATCTATTTTCTTTAATAAATTTTCAACTTGATCTTTAGGAGTCATCCAAGGAGAAACTTGCCCGAAACCAAATCCGTTACCTTCGTTACAATCATAATCAGGATTTGATTCTAAATTATAAACGGAAGATTCTAACAGATTAATATTAACTGAACTGTGGTGGGAATTTCTCACTGAAAATTTGAGAGTTTTTCCGAATTCGTCTTTCAGTGCATTTCGGATTGATTTCGTTTCACTTGCTGTAATATAAGCCATAATATAATCTCGTTTGAATTTTCAAATGAATGAGAACCCTTTCTCACTCTTCATGTACTATTATACAGTAATTGAGTACTGTTGTCAAGTTTTTTCCAAATTATTTGTTTGGGATGATTTTTCGCAAACCACCACTGTTCATCCCGATGCAACAAATACCCATATTCTAAATTTATATGATTTTGCATATAGAGTTCCATTGCCAATACATGTTCGAACACAATCGGGTCTTCTCCATCATCTATGTGGACTGAACCTTCTTTGGTCTTCTCAAATGTTGGTTCAAGGGATGACATGTATCCAATTTCCGATATTTGTCTTGCCGTACTTTCTTTATCGTAACGGGAAAGTAGTGTTTTCCCTACCCCCTCTGGATAACCATCATAATGAAGATATGACGTTGTAAGTGAATTGTCATTGTTGACAATTCCTATTAAAGCGTTTGTACTCATACCATATCTCCTCTATCCGATTCCAGTCCAACGACAACTCCGTTTAATGACAAAATCTGTTGATGAATACAGATTGCCTCGTTCGAAGTTTCTAGCCGGAGCGTTCCACCCCGCCGCCATTAACAAATCGCCTTTTTTGAAAGATTTGCCTTTTCGATAACCCGTTTCATCTTCTTTGACAATGAAACCGTTGACCGAAGTCCCGCCTGCTTTTTTGGAAATGATCTTCCAATAGCTACGGTTTTCTTTAACAGTCAGTCCTTCGTTATAATTTTTGACAGACTCTTCGGCTCGGTTTCTTGCTGATGCGGATTCAAATCCACCTGTCAATTCTGTTCTCGTGATCGACCACTCATAATAATCTGCCTTCATGGCAGCTAGTACTTTTTCAATATCTTCTCTCATAATATAATCTCGTTTGGTTCCCTAAACGGAAAGGGTCAATCCCTTACCTTCATGTACTATTATACAACAGTTGAAAGTGAATGTCAAGTTATTTTCAATCTTTTTTTAGGAAATATTCAATCGTTTACTATCGATCTTGCTTTAGTGACCCCATCAGATGTTTTGGATAACGATTTGGTTTTTGGTTTTTGTTTATTTGTACCATAACCATCTTTATACCACCCCCCACCTTTTAAATGAAAACTTCCCAAACTCACCTTCAAATGAACTTTTCCTTCACACAAAGGTCTTGTTGGATTGGGACAGGGGGCCTCTATTGGATCATCCCTTTCTGAAAAATGGAGTATTTCTTCAAAATCGTGGCCGCAATCTTCGCACACATATTCATATATCGGCATACTATTTTTCCTCTATATACTCGTCTCGTAACAAGAGCCTGGTAATTATTATTGTCATATCAGTCGTCAATCATCCAATCGCCAATTTCCGCAGTTAAAAATAATATTCCCGTGACATATAATGCAGCGTTCAAATTCATAATTTCAAATCCTGCCATGATCAAAAAACCACTCGCAACGATTCTCAATGCGTATTTCATGTCATAACCTATTGATAAATCTTTCGACCTCGGTGTAACCACCTACGAAATTTCCATCGATGGTAACTTGGGGGACGGTTGTGGTGGGTTTCCCGACCACACTCTTCATCAATTTTAGATTTTTTTTACTTTCCGACACATCAATTTTTTCGACTTCTATTTCATTTTCATCTAACATCTTTACGACCTTATCACACCACGAACATCTTGGTGTCCCATATACTGTTGCCTGCATCGTTTCCTTTGTTTTTTAAAAAATTATTAACTGGTATGATAAAGATCAATCTGATCTAATATCACTATAGTAACACACCGTTTTTCAATTGTCAAGTTTTTTCTTCGGCGTTTACAGAATATAAACTATACTGCCAAGTGAGTTCTTCCCCAAACTCGATGTCTCTCAAAGTAATGATCCACCACGAACCATCTTCCATTAATATCTTATTGCAATTAGGATCATCAGAATGGTTTCCAAAACCACCAAGTGGAGTTCTGAAATAGCCATGTTTTTCGCCTTCTATTGGAATATGAATTATTCCGAGCAACGTATCTACAGGAATAACTTCTGTTGCAAACAACCCTAAACCACTGATGGGCGATTTCTTGATTGTTATCCCATCTGGAAGAGGATTATACATTATAAAGAAAGTCCTGTTACTATTTGGAGATAATTTTTTCCAGTTTGATCTGATGCATCATCAGTGACCAAAATGTGTTCGGTGGAAATTGCAATCTTTTCGTTTTTTGCAGCCACCAACCAAGGCACCATCGCAAAACCCATTTGCCCTGTTGAGGTATTGGGTGGCATCATTTGCAATGTCATCGGTTTTTCCAAAGTAATCAGACTGTTTTCTTCTTTTGTTATTCTCGCAATCACTTCTTCACCTGTTATTAATTTTAGAACTTTTACATCATTTGTCATCGTTGCAACTTTCTTTCGATTTTAGGTTTTCTGGATGGTCTTGTTTAACTCCTTTGTCTATAACAAGAATTCCGTCTTCATTTCTTTTCAGTTTCATCTTTCGATATTGTTTGCCTGGATAGAAACTGTCGAGATGACAATCTTCGTGAGTTAAACATTTGCTCCTAGGCCCACACGTCATCAAATGTGTGCGAACAAGTTTTTTATATTCCCCCCACCCCTCACTGATTGGATTGGGTTGTTTGATTTTGCTCATTCGTGTCTTATTATTGCAACAATCCCTTTAATGATTCTACATATTTCGCAACCGCATGAGTTAATCCGTCCGTCTTACTTATTAGTCCATTATCGTTGTCTGGGCCCCAATCACCATCTCTAGGATCTATGAAAAGCCCAGTATGAAGAAATGGGAAAGGAGGAGTCCAAGGCACAGGATCGACAGGATTAGATACACGCCAATGTAAAGGTTGTCCCGAAACAAGAACTTCAGAAGAAACTTTTGGTGATCCGTAAGAGTAAATTTGAACATTCTTGCCTCTCTTGTGGAACCACATTCCTATTATTTGTGCAACGGCTCCACCCAAACTGTGACCTGTAACGTGTACTGTGTGTTCGATCGTGTGATCTCTATCTATAATTTCCATAACACCCAAAGAGGCATCTCTAAACCCCTTGTGGAGATATATTCCCAAGTCATCATCTTTCACCAATCTTACATCAATATCAGACTGTACGTTACTCTCATTCGCCGTACCCCTAATAACAATTATCGATATTCCCTCAACCTGTTTTACCTCAAATGCAACTTCATCTTTTTGATCACCGCCACTATCGTAAATCGTTTTACAATATTCTGCGTGTTCAATGAGAGAGGTTATCGTAACTGGTAAAGTATTTTTACCACCACTACCCAAATCATTGTTGTTGTCTACTACGCTCTTTGCACATCCATTAAGAGATATTACTATCCCTAGTAGAATGAACTTCCAATTCTTCTTTTTTCTTCCAAGCTGTTGCTCCAAGTATGGCTCCAAATGATAAGTGTAACATTGCTCCACCCTCTAATGTAAGGGGCATCCACCGTGTCACACCTTCTGCCGCACAATCATTTATTGCGCAATGTTCTGCCATTATCAAATTCCATACTAACGGAGCGACGAAAAAATCAATCAGGCAGAGAAACAAATAAACTATTGCGGCCCAATCCCTCCAAAATCTGTTTATAGTTTTATTTATTGACATCACTTCATATTTTCTTTTGTATTTTCAATTGTTGTTCGAGCGCCTTCTATTTTTTTCTTTAATAGTTTTTTCTCATCATCGCTCTTATTAGATTTCAACTGTTCTTCGTATACAAGAATAGTTGTTCCTATACGTTCGATAGCACCTTCTCGGCGCAATCGTCTACCATGTTGTTTACTTCTCATTTTCTTATTATTTCTTCATGTTGATTAACATTAAAATGGATTTTCCTGCATCAATTGCAGTATCCACAACCCAATCCAAATTTTCTTCATCATAATCCCACTTTCCTTTGACATATTCAACCAATTCATCATATTCTTCTTCTGAAAGGTCTTCAATCTCAGGAAGAACTTCTTCAATGTCATCCACTGCTTCGAATAGTTTTTTTACTGGATCAATGAAATACCTCGCATCACTCCAAGACATTTCACCGTCTTGTTTCGCTTTTCCAACTGCGTCTACAAATGAGAACATAAAATCTAATATGTCCTTCGTTTCTTCAATACCCCTAGTTTTTGCCATGTCAATCCTTTTTTTGTCTTTTGAATTTTCTCAAAAGAATGTTACGTTTACGCATCGTTGCTTTCAATTTAAACCTCGATACATTGTCTATAAAAATCTCACCCTCCATGTGTTCCGATTCATGTTGAAATACCCTTGCGGACAAATCTGTCATGCTTCCTGCCTGTTCTTCCCCATTAAACACCTGAAATTTGACTGCAATTGTTTTCGAACGTTCTATTGCAATCCATAGGGCTGGAAAAGATAAACACCCCTCCTTCATGTATGTAGTATCATCACTCCATTCTAAAATTTCTGGATTGAACACCACCAAAGCATTATTATCCATTCTCATCACAAATACTGTAACAGGAATCCCTATCTGATTTGCAGATAATCCCAGTCCTCCATGATGAATCATGTTTTCTATTAGTTGTTTCTGCAATTTCTCGGCATCAACTTGGGGGTTCTCGAAATCAAATACCTCTGGTTTCTCTCTCAAAAACGGATCTGTCTCTTTCACCAATTCACATATCAAATCACTCATCCGACCTCTATTTTACTAAATTGTTTCTCTTTCACGAATTTGATTGTGCTTAAAAATTTATCAAAAAGAATTTCTCCCTTGTGTGAAATCACAAACACATTAGTATCTGCATCTAATGTATTAATGATTTTTAAAAATGCCTCTGTTCCTTCTGCATCCAACGATGAATCGAATACTTCATCCAAAATCAGAAGATTAGTATTCACACTATTCTTGAGTTTTGCAACCATGCGCCATGTGAATAACAACGCAAGATCAATTCTCATCTTCTCACCTTCGGAAAAAGAAGCATAAGAAAACTCATCACGATATTGAGATTGTATCGTTTCGTTGAAATTCTCATCAATCGTAAAGTTAATGAGAAAATCAAGTTCATTCAGATACTTATTCACATACTTGTTGATTATGGGTACATATTGTCGAATGATTTTTGTCTTTATTCCTGTATCTCTCAACAGTTCATTTGCATATTCATATTCCCTCTTTGTCTCACATAACCCCTGATATTGACCCTCTAAAGTTCTCAGATCTCCCTGTAACGACTGCAAATTATTTTCCTCTATACTATCAAGTTCTTTTTTCTCTTGTAATTTTTCAATTTCTTTCTGTGTTCGTTCTATGTTAGAATCGATAGATTGAATTTTAGATTCTATTCCTGCAAGATTTTTGTTCTTCTCTGTAATCTCTCGACCGACAGATCGAAACTCTTCCAATTGTTGTTCCAAAATGTCAATTTCCGATACAATTTTATCGAGCCCATCTTTCTTTTCATCGATCCCCCTAGATATGTCAGTGATCCGTTCTTTTTTGAATACAACATCAATATCTTGTTTACATTGCGAACACGTTGAATTGGTTTGGTAGAATTTAAGTTCTTTTTGTTCTTGGTCTAGCTTGACATCAATTTTATTTTGAAGAGTTCCAAATTCGGAAGATTTTTTCACAACAACATCTTCCAACAACATCTTATCACCCAAGGCAATGATTTGTTCTTGGAGACCATTCAAAGTACCAACATCAGATTTTTTTTGTTTTTTGAAATTGTTGATGTCTTGGTTTTTGTCAAAAATAATTGATTCGTTATCCTGTTTCAATCGTTCAATATATGCTTGTTGCATTTTTGTTTGGGATTCATTCAATTTTCTCTGATTTTCGTTTTGTTGAACTTCTCCCTTCAATTCCGAATTCTTCTGTTTGAGAATCATATTCATGGAAGAAAAAATCTGAATGTCCAGAAGATCTTCTACAATGGCCCGACGATCCGACTGCTTCAATTGCATGAATGGTTCAAATGATGAATTTCCAAGAAGAACTATTTGAGTAAATGATTTGTAATTCAACTTGAGAATTGCCTTTTCCAAATAATCTTGATAATCCCGAACATTGGCGGTCTGGTCGAACATCTTGCCGTTTTGGAAAATTTCAAACACATTCGGTTTCACCCCCCTTCGGATTATAAAATTTTTCTTTCCAATAGAAAAATCAATCTCAACCATCAATTCTTTTTCGTTAATTGCATTGACTAACTGGGGCTTATTGATATTCCGAAATGGTTTTCCAAACAATCCAAATGTCAACGCATCCAGAATAGTTGAATTGTGAGACAATATACCATTTGTGTAAAATCGATGATTGTTTGAGTTGATTGATAGATCAAACATGTTTTCGGTAACATCACTGCGGTGTAAACTTATCACCTCATCCGTACCACACTTGGTTGATATAAAATCACCAATTGAAATATCTTTCACGAAAATTTCATTCTTATTTTCATCAAATAATATATGGGTGTCCGCACATTCCAGCACCAGTCCACTTTTTGTTTCTATCCGCCACTTTTCATAGGGGATAGTTTTATGAACATGTGTAATAGGAGACCATCCCATATCAGTTTCAATTTCCCAATCAGAAATAGGAAGGGAATTTGTAAATTTTCGTGTTACTTGGTCAGAAAGTTTAGACATTTCGTGCATAAAATTCCCCTATGGTGGTTTCTACTATTTCACCTGTTTTGGTGTTTTTTAACCTTATAGGAGTATTTTTACAAAAACACTTACCTGCCCCATTTTCTCCAATAATCAGGGTTGTGGGTGACTTATCAAAAAAGACAGTTGTGGGAACATCTCCAGTTGAAAGAAAATTCCTCCAAGAGATCTTTTTGAACACAATCATTTAGTTTCGTTTAAAAGTTGGGGGTTCTTATTATGTTCAGACTGATACTTTCCATCTGCAATTCCACTCGACAACACATCGTTGACAAAATCATTAATAGTCATATCTTTTTCGTGTGCAAGTAATGCGAGTTTGAGAAGATCTTTCTCGGGCAAATCTATTTCAACTTCTATTCTATTTTTTGTTTTATCTTCTGGTATATTCATATTGTCTCTGACATTAAGGCTTCGTTATAAAGATTTTGCATTAATAAATTCAACGACTCTTTGTTTTCGATTTGTAAACTTTCTACGCAACTCTTGATTATGCTCATTGTATCTTCCACGTCTTCCATATTCTCTATGTCGTCTCCCATGTCTTCTATATCAAAGAGATTGTCCACTATCGAAATATGACCAACACCCACATCTACTAACTTATCCATTAAAATTTGAAATAGATAAGAGTTGTTCCTATTCTCGATTATGATTTTCACATAACAATTTTCATATTTCGACAAATCACCATAATCATTTTTCTCATCATTATAATAAATCTTGTAAAACATGGAATAGGGATTTTCGATAAATTCCACCTCCATTGTTTCAGTATCATAGATATGAAATCCTCTTGGATCATTATAATCACTCCATGTAATTTCGTATGGATTTCCGAGATATGTAATATTTCCAGTAGTAGAACGATGATGAAAGTGTCCAGAAAATACTCGTTGAAATGCATTGAACATCGATAACGAATATCCATCTATACTATAAGAACCTTTATTCTGTTCAATTCCCACTAACTGAAGATGACCGAATGCAACTTTAGTTCGTGTCTTTTCGATGAGTTCTTTTGTTTCCTTTTCATTATCATCACAAATCCACGGCACAAATAAAACCTTATGATCATCCGTCAAAGAAACTTCGGTGGGTTTGTCATATACAGTAACGTGAGACATTCCTTTTGTTAGTTCTTGTGGTGAATTAACCTTGAGAGTATTTTTGAAAAAGGAATCATGGTTTCCAATTATGATTTTGACATTTCCACCCATTTCCTTTAGGGGATCAAAAAACATCCCTTTCCATGAATTGAGAGTTCTATAGTTGATGAATTTCCGTCTATCAAACATATCACCTAAGTGAATTACATCAGTAATTCTTCTTTCTTTCAGAGTAGGGAAAAATATATTTTCATAAAACTTTCTAAAATATTCTGCAAATATGAGACTGTCATTTCTCGATCCGGCGTGGGTGTCCGTTATCAAAGCAATTTTCATGCACAAGCTCTCATAAATGCGGTCAGGGGAGAAAACGAAACGACATCATCGTCTTTCTTGACAGGTTTAACTTCCTTCTTCTTTCGTTTTTTTTCCTCGAATGCGAATATAAATTCCCTAATAGAGGCCTGTTTATCGACTGTCAGGGGTGTGGCAGAAGAAGTTGCAGCTTTCGTTTCCGATGACCCCATACCTCCCATATCCGCATTGTCTTCCAAAGAACTATATTCTTCCATCTTTTTGTATTTGATATATAGTTGTTTTTTTTCTTTTTCGATTCTTCGTAAAAACGCAAAGTATATTATTTGAGTAAAATACGCAAAGGGATTTGTTGATTTTTCTGGATTAAAATTACTTGCATACATTACACAATTTTCAATACCATCACTTACCATCTCTTCTCTGAATGCATAATTTATAAAATTGGGTCTATAAGACAACCTTTCCGCTATTTTAAGAAAGCATTCCCCTGCATAATCTGGTAACATGGGTCTTTCCGTTTCGTTGTCTTTTGATTCTAGAAATTTTTCACGATAACCACCCATTACTTCTAGAAATCTTTCATTGTCAACATAGTGTTGTTTTTTTCGTGCCATGATCGTATACCTTTCTTATTTGAGTTCATTATATAAGTATAACAAGTTTTATCGTATTTGTCAAGTTAAATATGAATAAAAAATAACTTGACTTTTCTGATTGGATCTGATATAATAAGTCTGTGGACGTTTAAATTGAAATAGTATATATCTGATAGGGGAAATGTTCACTAGTATATATTTTCACTCGTTCCATAAAATGATTTAATGTATAATTCTTCTTACCATTGTGACATAAATCATCTGAAATGTCATAAAGAGTTGCATTCTCTTTTGTGTCTGATCTCCTCAGCCCTCTACCTATCGATTGTAAATTTCTAATACGACTCTTAGAAGGAGAAGCGAAAACAATGTTGTGAAGATTCCTAATGTTGATGCCGGTACTGTATACACCATAACTTGCACATATAATAGCATCCTTTTCCTTCTCAACAAGTTCTCTGACTTTTTCTCTTGTGTCTGCATCTGTTCCTCCATAAACAAAAAAGATTTTCCTAGAAGAATCAACAATTTCTTCTAATATTGAATGCAAAATGTTACCATGTTTTTCTATCAATTGAAAAAGAACCAATGTATTTCCTGAAAGTCCTTTTACTAGATTGCATATGTATTTGTTCCTTCCCGAATGACTTACTATGAAGTCTATCTCTTCTTGATAATTCAGTTTTGATACTAGAATGCGTTCCTTTTTAGAGTAACTAAGAACAAGACACTTTATGGATATCGATGATAATGTTTTGTTCTCGATAAGTTCTTTAGTGGTTGTTATTCTTTTAATTGAACCAAAAAGGCCTTCTAGTATTAGAGCATGTACTTCGACATCATCTATTGTTCCGGTCGTTCCAATTCGGTAAGGTGTGTTTTCCAGATTCTTCATTATTTTAGTAAGTGATTTGGATTTATACATATGTGCCTCATCACCTATCACCAATTTAAAATCGGTGAAGAAATTCTTTTCCAATCCATACAATGATTGCCATGTTGAAATTATGATTGGTTTGTCTGTTGTTTTTTCTTGACCACCAAAGATCTTATGAACGAATTTTTCGACCTTAAATGTTTTGTCCACCTTCGCATAGGCCTCAAAATCAGAATACATCTGACTCACCAAAGAAAGTGTTGGTACAATGATTAGTGTTTTTTGTGGAAAATAATAACGAATCAAGTAATAAATAACAAAGGATTTGCCTGATGCAGTTGGTGAAAGGAGGACACATCTTTTTTTATCTATTGAGTGTCTAACAGCGAGACTTTGATAATCTCTTAATTTAAATTCACAAGGAAATGATGTAAGAAACTTTAGGTAATCCTCATTTGATAGGGGTTGGGTTGGGTCATTTGTTCGATCAATGAGTTCATATTCTCTATCACTCGCAAAACGTTGTATTTTATTTTTCAGACCATAATATATTCGACCACTGTTCATATTATAAAGATAGACATATCCATCCCACTTTTTCCTTCGGAACATCGGCATGAACTGATAATCCTTTGGATGAAAACGGAAATAATGATTGAGTTCCATCCCCACCCCAGGCTCACAAGAAAGTCGTAGAAAAACCTCGTTCTCTTTTTCCATTATGATTTGCATGATCACCCTAACCCTGCAACAAATTTCCTCCAATTGATTGCATTGTTGATATGAAAACTTCTATTCTCAATCATTGAAAGAACCGATTTCAGATAATCGACCTTCCCTTCTTGTTCGTTCATTATTACTTCTGCCTTTTGCAATGATTCGTCTGCCGCAACGTAGTGTCTCTCTAATTCGGTTTTAGAAATTCGTATATTGTGATCAGGTGCTTTGCCATTTTTAGAAACTACCACTTCCCACCGTTGTTGAAAAAGAACCTTCCAGTGAGTTTTGAGGTCTCTGAATTTGCGTTTTTCTTTGGAATATATGTCTAAGTATTTTTGATGTAGGTTGGGAATATTCAAAGATTCGTTGTCCAGATCTTTATCATCGATGTGAGAGTCTTCCCCCCACATTTCCATAATGTCTTCAATTTTCATAATAACCTTAGTTGTTCAATAGATTTTTTATTTCATAATTAGTATAACGAAATCCTACAGTAGCTGTAAAATATTCTAAATCGGCATTTGTGCTATCAAAATCGAGTGCAGAAAGGGAAATAGGAAAGGCATCGTAGAAATGAAATTCCATTTGGGGATTCATCGCACTTGTTAGAACAGTAAGTACAACAGTTGAAACTATCCCACCTCTTGGATTGATTGAATTTGAATCCTTAAGAAGTCTATATTTTTCGTGTCCTTCTGCCAAACCAGTTGCAATAATTCTATCATAAATTTCTGTCCAATTTTTCATATGTTCATCAACAATGAACCTGACAGACAACTCTTCGAACGAAACTTTATTTCCCGCAAAAGGTATGGTGGCATGTGGTGTCATCACATCTATACCCTCAATTGATACACCAGGCACATTGACTGCCTGACAAAACCAAGTTAAATTTGGCGCATCTTGCATTGTCAGTCGAAAACTGATATTTGAAAGATAATTTAGATTGTCGGGTACTGTATTTGTTGCGGACATGAATTTCCTTTTTGTTCTTTCTATTATTTATTCAACAGATTTTCGAACTCACCATAATCTATGTCTTTTCCAACAAAAATAAATTTAGAATTTGGAAATTCATTTTCTATGTGTTTGTGTTGACTGATCCAAGAATCGTGTTCATTGTTTTGAAAATCTATGATAGAAGAACCAAGATATATACCATCTTTTGTCTGTTGATGGTAGTAATCAAAACCTATACAATAAAAAACCGATTCGTCAGGATTTTGTTGTGCGGCCAAACGAAGTGCGACTGTATCCGAAACCCATTCATCAAATTTATTATCTGACCACCAAACAATATTTTCAGTTGGATCAGATGGATCGATCCAAATAAAATACATAACCCCTTCGTGGGCGAATTGGATAAAATTATCTGTTTTTGGTTGATTCTCTCCAATTTTTAATCTTTTATCGGTTGTCTGTTTAAGTGTATCATAGTGCATACTCGGAATCAGATCAAACCCTTTAAAATAACATTTGTATTTTTTCGTCAAGTTATTCGTTATCAATTCCAATTGTGCATCAATATCCTGACAAACTAAATGATTTGGTATGAATTTGCGATAAATGAAATCACAACCATACGTAATATGTTTTTTGAAAAGATTGAAATCCGAAACAGATTTTGATTGACCATTCCCTATCACTATAATCATATTATTCCTTGTTACCAAGTATTGAATGTATTCTAATTCTAGGTGATGATTGTTTGGGCAGAAAATCGGTGGGTATCACGATTAGGTTGATAAATCGTGTGTTTGATCGATATGATTTGGAATGGAGTTGTTTCTTTAAGTTCAATTCGTTGGCATATTTTATAGATTCACAACTATAAATAATGTCAGACATGATTTTCTTCCTTAGAGGAAATTATGATGTAGAAAACCCAATGATGTTTCAGCATCATTGGGTTTTTGTTTTTCGACTTATTATAACACGATGTCATCAATAAGTCAAGTCAATTACGACTACATCAAATTGGTGATTGCCGCTTTTCTGTAATATACATTCAGGTGAGGATTAGTTCCAAGAACACCTGTTATACGACCAGTTGAAGCACTTGCATTTTCAGCAAATGGATTTGCAACCAGACCATAACGTGTTTTGAATGCAATTTGTGGTTGGAAACTAGAACTGTCAACCGCACGAACCATTTGTAACGGAACGTAAGGGCAGTAGAATATTCCTGCATCCATTGGTGAACTACCTTTGTAACCTACACAGTAAAACTCTTGTGCGTTCGCATCAGCATAAGGATCAACATATACTTTATATCGACCGTTAAGTACTCCGGCAAAAGTTGAAGAAGCAGTATCTGTATTCAGATCTGTACTCATTGCAGGAGCATAATCCAACATACCCGCCATCTGAAGGGCAGAAGCTACATCAGATGAAGTCATTAGAATATTTCCTTTACCTCTTCGTGTGTCTTTACCAATCTGATTTGCATCTTTTTCAATCTGCATCATCAGACCCTTGAACTTCTCAACCATCCAACGTCCATTGGAATCAGTATCAAGATCGAAAAGACCAGCAGTAGTTGTACCAATTTGGGCTCCAACTGCGGCATTGATATAAATCTTACGAATTATTTCTCGATTTATTTCTGCAAGGATTTCCATTGACAAGATGTTAGCAAGTTCTGCTTCTGCATCCAGACCATGTACTGCACGTAAATCCTGTGCGAGTTCCATTGAATAGGAACCTTTCAGGGCACGTGTACCAGCGGCGATTGAAATCTTCTCAATCGAAAAGGACATTTCACCAGCGATATCGCCCTCACCACCGTCTGTTTCCAGAGCACTTGATGCGGAAAATTCGTTACCAGTTTGTCCAGTACCATCAGCAGCCGTGATCAAAAGACCTGGCGTCTTAACTAAGTCACCCGATGCGTGGCCTGGCGTACCAGATTCACTTGCAACGGTGTCAGCATTGACTCCTGGCATTTCTGCACCTGACATTGAATTGACACGACTCTTGAGTGCGAAAATCAATCCTGTTGGCCCAGACATTGGTTGCACACCACAAACATCGTATGCTACGAGTTGAGGCATCGCACGTCGAACCATTGAGATCAAAACTGGATCTGCAAAATCCGCAGATGCTTGAACCGAATTTCCTGCTACACCACCTAAAGATGGGTTAGTGGATGTTAGTCCCATTGTAGTAGTTGGGGTTGCTTCCATTAAGAGCCCACTGCCTTGTTTGTCTTGAGCATATTGTTTTTCAACATTTTCGAGACACATAGCAGTAACTGCTCTGCGATAGGGATCGCCGATTTTGGGAAGATCTGGATGATCTAGAACCGGCGCCCACTTATTATTAATTGATTCTGAAAGTTGCATTTTTTAAACTCCTTATATTGTTAAAAAAATATTTAAAATTGATTATTATTTACGAGCAATAGCTTTACTATATGCTTCCATGATGTTGTTCATCTTAGGTTCAGAAACCTCTTCACCATTGTATGACACATCACTTTCTTGTTCAACATTTTCATCCTGTTTAGTTTGATTGGGAAAATAATTTTCCTTGATCATCATGACTTTATTCTCAAAGTCGTCTGCATCATTTTCGTAAGAAACACCCTCTATAAGAGTTTTCATCTTTTCGGATTGTGTGTCTGCAAGGTCTTCGCAAACTTCTTCCAAGATCTTATCCTTACGATATTCGTTGAGTTCGTTCGTAGTTTGAACGTTATCATCGATTTGAGAATTTAATTTTTCTTCGAGTTCCTCGACCTTATCATAAAGGCTTTCGATGATGTCAACTTTTTCGTCTGGAACTTCAATGTAATGTTCACTGAAGAGATCTTTAAGACCACCAATGAATTCTTCGGTAATTTCACTTTTCAATGAACTATCTATTGCAAGTTCATTTTCCCTCATCCACTCTTCAACTACGTAGTTGAGATAACCATCGACTTTTTCGGTCAATTCGTCACGGAATGAAACAATCTCTTCTTCAAGATTGGTTTGATACTCCGTTTCGAGTTCGTCAATCTTTCCAGTTGCAATTTCCATTACCTTCTGGTGAACTGCGGCTTCAAAAATGGTGGAAGCTTTAGACTTAAACTCTTCTGAAAGTTCTTCACCTTCGACCAACGCATCAATATCTTCTTTGACATTGATTTCAGGCATGGAAATTTTAATTTTCTTTTTCTTTTTACCTATTTTGCCTGTATCACCTTCTGGTGTTGCATCTTGAGGTGTTTCTCCACCCAAATCTTCTGCTTCTACAACACTCATAAGATTTTTCCATTTCGCAGAAACATCTTCTTTTTTCATACCGTTGACTTTATCGAAAAGTGCTTTAATCATGGCAGATTTAGTAGAAGGAATTTTAACCTCCTCTTTTTTCATTTCATCATCATCATCTTCGTCATCATCTTCGTCATCGTCATCATCTTCGTCTTTTTTGCCGTTTTTCTTGTCGATTGCTTTTTGTAATGCGGAAGGTAATTCACCTTCCACAACTTCTTCTGGAGCCTCAACAAGTTCTTCTTGCTCAGTTTCTTCCAGAATTTCTTCTTGAGTTTTATTTTCCATAGAACTTGATACTCCTAATAGTTAATGGTATATTTCGTTTACTGTAGTATTATTTATAATATTACAAATTTGATAATAACTTTTTAAACTCGTTTATTTTTACTTCCTCAAGTTTTTTGGAAGATGCTCTTAGAATATTGTCTCTTGCTCGTTCTACATCTTGTTCATGCAAAAGTCCATTATTCCAAATCCATTCTTTCCCCTCCATAATACCTTCTACAAAAGCATTTGGAGCGGAGGGATCTGCAACAATATCAGCAGCGGTTGCAAGATAGAAATCATTTTGTACGATCTGAGAGTTCTTTGCATCTGGTTTTAATGTTCCCATTCCCCTTGAAGAAACACCTAGTCTTGCGCCCTCATCGATCAAACATTTAACAATTTGTCCATTTGGTGTATTTAAAACCTTTGCACGTCCAACAAAATTCTTACCTTCTTTAACTAAAGAAGTGATCATGTGTGATGCACGATCTAGATTGACCGTAGGGCCGTCAGGATGTCCGAGTTCTCCAAATGCACGTTTTGGTGTAACATATTCGTTGACGTATCTATTTACTTCTCTTTCGAGAACGTCAAAAGGATATACTCTACCATTTTTATTCTTTTTTTCAGACTGCATGAAGATACCTTCAATGAAGTACTGTTTGGGTTTTGCTCCCTCTTCAATCAATTCATACTCAACGGATTCTTGTAGTTCGCATATAAGTTTCATTTTAGTTCCTTACCTATTACTGTCTGGATAAACTTTACCATCTTTAACTTTATAACCAGCAGGAGCTCTTCCTGTTTCATCGTACTTTTTTTGAGCCTCACTTCTACTTAAATTCCCACTTTGTCCTCCAACACCTGTGTCGTGTTGATATTTTGGTTTACTTTGTGAACTATATGTCTCTTTCTTTTTCTTGGGATCATGCCCTGCATACCAATCATCACGATCATCTTCTACTATAGAAATCAAAGTATTTTTTTGTTCTTCACTAATATATTTTGCAGAACCAATTGTATTAATTAATTCTCGTTTTTCTTTTTCGATGTAAAATTCTCTAATTGTAGACATTTTTATCCTATTTTGAGTTACTGAATGCAAAATCCAAGATTTTTAAGAAAGATTTTGTATCTTTATTCATGTTATCTTGCATTTTTTTCTTGTTAGTACTATTTAGTGTATCGAAGGTTTTCAAAATGACTTTTGCAGATTCTGGATCAATTGGAACCGATGTGCCACTTTTAAACCCAATTTCTGATTCTTTTTTCTTTTTTACAACAGATCTCAACTGATCCACGACATCTTCCTTCAAAGAAGTTTCTGGTCGTGTTGCCTCTTCGATTTTTTTTTCTTTAACAGGAAACCCTATTGATTTCCTAAATTCTTTATATGTTTTCATCATATCCCAGAAGAAGCGATTTTAGTATAAGTACCGTTTGTCACATTTGCCAATAAAAATTGGTCGGAATCTTTATGAATTACGGTTGATGAACCAGCAGGTACAGTAATAGAACCCTGAACTGTTCCATCTGTTCCTCCTTCTGTTCCATCATTTTTGACTACTGAAATGATTGAAATTGCAGATGCGTAAACTGCAATCGCTGTAGCCTTACCCAATCCCAAATTTGTAGCAGTTGTGGCAGTTTTTGCTGCTAATAATTTCATTGTGTCTCCGTTGTTTCTGGTTCTTCGATTGAAATTTCTTCTTTGTCTAAAAACATTCTGGCAGAAACTTCTCGTTTTCTGGTTTCCAATCCATCTACAAGTTTACTTGTAATTATTTGATCGAATGCATCATGAACCTGTGTAGGTTTACTTTGCATAGAATAATCTATAATATCCACTGTTTTAAAATCTTGTTCTGCCATTTTATCTCCAAAAATTATCTATTAATATTTATAAACTTTTAAAGGTGTGTATTCCTTTAATATTCTTCTTCTCCACCTTCTTCACCTCCACCATCTTCTTCTGCTTCTTTTGCAATCAATTCATCTTGTTTTTCAACTTCATCGGCGGTTTGTCTGAGGATATTTGCACGAAACCACTCTTTGGAATAATACTTTCCAACATATTCTTCGGAGTTTCTAGCAAGATCTAATCGTTGAGACATGGTTTCTTGGTGTTTAAATTCTGAATAATAATGATCCTTTTCAAACCTATAATGAACCTTATCTTTGACCTTATCCCACTCTGCGGCAGTCATAATATTTTTCAGAATCAATTGTTTTTCCATTATTTCATCAAACAATATTGAAAATCTTGTCTGCAACTTTTTAATAAATTTACTGAAAAGCAATTCATCTCTTGTGATTTCGCTTTCTCTCCCTAAAGAAAATCCAGAATCTGCTTCGAGTCGTGAAACAGGAACATGCATTGCTTTGTATAATTTTCGTTGAAAGTACTCTACGTCCTCTAATTGACCAAGATTTTCTCCGCCAGGAAGTGTGGTGATTTCTGTTCCCCGACCACCTTCTCGCCTCGGCAACCAATAATCTTCCAACATTGATTGATGTCTACGATCATCTTTAACTTCACCAGTATCCGAATCGTAAACCAATCGGTTTTTGTATCGTGTCATGATGTCACGAATATATTGTTCTGCTTTTAATTTTGGTAGGTTTCCTACATCAATATAGAAAATTCTGCGTTCAGGAGCTCTTGATATACGATAGATAACAATCGCATCTTCTACCATTCGCAATTGATTTAGTGGTTTGATTGCCTTATGAAGATAAGACATTACTGCATTTTTTTGTGGATTCAATAAACCAGAAGTAGAATATGCAATACTATCACCTGAAATTACAATACCAGAAGAAGAACGACTGTGCAATCCTGCCTCATTGTAAGTGTATGTAGGAAATATACTCACTTTTGTTTTTCTAGGATCTGCCGTTTTCTCTGTTTTGACTTGTTTGATTTTTTTGACTTTCGTAGCATCCAAACTTCGGAGTTCTACAATACCACGTTTTGGATCATTTTCGTCTATCATAATATGATAATACAATCTTCCTTCGATATACCATCTGCGAAAAATATCATGACCATAATTATTGAAGTTTAGAAGATCCAATACAGTATCGAATTCTGTACGAACTTTTTTCTTAATTCCTTCTGTGAGATCTGTTTTGTCGAGAACAACCGATACTGAAGGAAGAATGTCATCGACAACAATAGCTTCATTCACAACATTATCAATTGCAATCTCACAATCAGACATTTGTGACATATCACGATATTTGAGAATAAGTTCTACCTCATTCTTATACTGTCCGTCCATATCAAGAGAGTATCCTGCCGCACTCGCTCCCGACACCATTGCGGAACCATCATCATTTTCAGGAAGTGTAAACGCAGGAATATTAGCGTTTGCTATGTCCTGACTTTTTCTTTCGATCTTAAACCCAAATATTTCAAATGCCATAATTTTTTCCTACTGATTTTTTATCCAATTCCTACTATATTTTCTGGTGGAACTGGTAAATTTGATGCTGAAGTAGCTGCACTAACAAACCAACTATCATACATCCAAGTACAAGTAAACTCTTCTATTTCTTGCGATGACCAATCAAGATTGATTGTTGACAATGCAGACGGCCACGCACCCTTAAATATATAAGTACGTAAATCATTCCCAGCTTTACTAAATTGCGTAACCTTCAACGAAGTTTTATACTTTGCTGCATCGCCCTCAGACTTATCATTCGACTGAAATAAATTCTTATCTCTTGTATTTAGGGTGTGATTTGAGATAGATGCCATCCAACTTTCAAGTGAATTTCTAATACCAAAATCTTCATCATTAATAATAGTTGTATCCCATGTATCGAAGGAACGATCACCGGCCACATGTATCGCTTTGCCATGATAATACACATCATATGACCCGATTGTACTTGCAGGAATGGTTGTTGCTTTGACTAAAAATTCTGATCTGGTTGGGGGAGCTGTTATTCCACTAGGATATGTGAAATCCACCTTGAACAGAGAGGGACGAGCGCCCCCCTGCTTTAGATTTGATTTGAATTCTGTTACTGAGAATGCCATTCATTATTATTTTTTAAATTAAATTGATTATGATGCAGAAACTGCTGAACCATGTGTCCAATAATCATACGCAAAAGTAATAGTGTATTCCTGAATTGCATCACTAGACCAATCTACAGGAATTCCAGCTATTTCTGTGGGCCAGAGATAATCAAATTTATACGTTTGTAACACCGCTCCAGAAGTACTTAGTTGTTTTACTGTTGCATCTCCATCAAAAAAACTTGTTCCAAGAAGTTGATCACCATAAGAGGAATTTCTCTCTCCTTCAAACTTTCCACCCATTATTCTCATCCATTGCATCATTCTATTTCTGGCAGAAAAATTTTCATCGTTGATAACTGTAACTGTCCAGTTATCATATGTTCTAAAACCATTCCACTTATATGCTCTTCCTGCATAATTTACTGCAAGAGGTGCTATATTCGCAGGAGGAATTGATGCAGCCTTGCAAAGAATATTTTCACTTTCAGTAAATGATGTACTTTTATTTTTACCATTTATATCTATTTGATACAAAGCGGGACGAGCACCACCGCTTTGTGACGCCATACTAGATTTAAAAGTTGAAACTGCGAATGCCATTGTTTTATATCCTATCCTTGTGTGGAATTAGTAGTAACGGTGCCACCCGACATCGTATAATAATTGTATGCCCAAGTAACATCAAATTGTTCTATATCACTTGCAGTATCATAACTTAGTGCAATTTCAGAAATCGCTGTTGGCCAACAATCTACAAATTCATAGGTCATTGTTGCCGTACCATCTTTTTGATAATGAATTAATTTTGCCGTTCCTGTTCCAAAATTTGTATCCGACACTCCTTCATTGGAAACAGTTCCGTTAATAACTTCCATCCATTTTTCAAGTTCATTTCTAACATTATATTTTTCAGTATTAATGATGGTAGTAGACAAATCAGCAAATACTAAATCGCCAGGAATTTTTACAGTCCTACCAAAATATTGTCTTTCTATGGGAGTAAGCGTCAATGGTGGAATTTCACTTACATTACAATACAAATTTACACTTGAAAGAGTAGCGTCAACTCCTGTTGGAGCCGCTGTTATCTGAAATTCAAATAAACTTGGACGGGCGCCACCATATGGGAGCGCCGATTGAAAGGATGTTAGTCCTGTTGTTTGAGTTGCCATTTTTTTATTTTCTCCAATTAACTTATTTTAATTATTTATGTCAAAAATATTAAACAGCACCGACAACTTCAGAAAATTCTACTCCACTCCGAACTGCAACAAAGTTGAGTTGGATAAAGTTGATAGCACGTGAAGGTTTGACAAAAATGTCTCCCCTAAACGAATTAGAATCTACAACTTGTGGTGTATTATTTGAAGCGTCACAAACAACTGCAAAATCTTGAATTCCACCTCTTCCTTGAATATCACGCAAGAAAGGTTCGACCATCGAAACGAATTGTGAACGTGTAAACTCATCGTTGAACTCAAACAACTGGAATCTGGCTGCATTTGCAATTGCTTTTTCCAGAAGAATAAACAACCTTCGTACATTGATTCGATCAAATGCAGATGGTTTAGTCAATTGTGTTTTGTCTCCAAACAGAATTGTACCTTCGCCTGGGAACGAAACAACTGGATTGACTTGTGATTGATACAACGAATCACGTTCTGCTTTTTTCGGATTGTAAGGAAGTTTTACAACTCCTTTAATCTGACCCCTAGTAAATCCGCCAGGAGAGAAGAAAGGATCTCGTTCTGCATCGGTTTGAGCACAAAGTCCAGCAATATCTCCATTCAGAGGAACATAACGGAATTTGTCATTATGTTTATCGAACATTTGTTTCCAACCAGAGTCCATAACTGCGTAAGAAGAGTTTTGATTAACAGTATCACGGTGTCCAGTTACATTAGTAGTAGCGACAGAAGAACTTGTGGTTCCCACAACTTGTGCTTTTGTGGGTGAAAAGAATGTAATACAATCTTTACGTGATTCTGCAATTTGTCCGATACAATGACGAACAACTGTTGAACTATGTGAACCTGTCATCAACAGAGAAACATCAACATCCTCTGCGGATTTCATCAAGTCATACGCACGAATAACATCCGCATCACTCGGAGCAGAACCAGCAGTTCCTCCCGAAAAACTCACAGTTTGGGGTTTCCCAGGCATATAAAATTCATCTACTTGTTGTGTTCCACTTGCATCAGCGGTCGCACCCCATGCACGAAGCGTCTTAGATCCAGTAGCGGCAGGAGTTGTATAATCTCCACTTGTAACTTCTGACTCGACAATTGGACGTTGTAACCACCACATAAATTTGGAATATTTGTTGATCCAATTTTTGTAGTAAATATCTTCGCCTCGATCGTCTTTCGCTCCCTTTGCAACCGAAAGATTTGCATGTGCTTCTACAACTTCATCAATTGTTCCTGTCCAATCCCCATCTTCATCGACAACTGCAATATGAATTTCATCTAATGCCATAGATTTGTCAGCAGCGTGTGTTGAAGTTGTTGGAGGCCCCTCTGGAAACGCACTCGCATATTCCCAATCTCTTGTATAAGTTTGAGCAGATGCAGTCGCAAGGAATTTTTTATCCGTTACTATTACAGTATTTGATGTAAGAGTTTTTACTTTTCTGGTTTCACCATTAATAGTAATTTTATCTCCAACTATAAATTGCGAATCAAATAAAGTATCTGTTCCAGTCACGGTAGTACTGTCAGCAGTTACCACAACAGTTCCCTTCATATTTGAAGCAATAGTGTGGAAAGCTGATCTCTTTTGGCGAGTAGCTGCAGCTCCTGAACTTACATCAGCACTATCGGTTGAACTTGTTGAAGAACAAGTCACCGCAACATTAGAAGTAACTGCGCTCACAATGTGCAACCCTGTTTCTCCTGCAATTGAAATAGCATCTCCGACTCTAAGTTCTATACCAAATAAAGTTCCTGTTCCTGTAAGAACACCAGTTGCTACTGCCCATGCAACTGATCCAGTTAATGTTGCAGATGGTCTATCTGATGGACACATGGAATATTTGAAAGTGTTTCCCAAATCTCCTGCCCATTTCGAAACGAACGGGCCGTTGGCCGCAGTACTATATGCTGTTCCACCTTGTTCATCGTCATAATTGTTGTAATAATTTTCAGATGTTGTGACTTGTACATTAACATATGTTCCTGTATTCGCACAGGCATTCTTTGGTGCAGCGGAATTTGCAACCGTAGTGTTTGCGGCACGAACAACGTTCACCGCACTCGAATACGAAAGGAAGTTTGCAGCAGTGAAAAAATGCTCAAAATTATTATCATCTGGTTTTTGGAATTGCTCTACCAAATTATCTTCACTTGTGATCAAAGTCACCTCTTCGATTGGGCCCCAGCGAAATCTTCCAGCAAACCCACCAGTAGAGGTTCCTGCAGCGACTACTGCATTGGTCAGATCAATTTCTGAGGTATTAACGCCTGGACTTACTTGAAACGACATTTTTCTCCTTTATTTGTATTGTTTTGGGTATAATCATTTTTTATTAAACGTACCCATTTTTTTGAATTCGGTTTTGCAAACTTAAACTGTTTACCTTTATATAATCTTTTAGTGCCTGTACAATTATAACGAAAATCCTCGAATTGTTTCGATTCTTTGTCTGTCGACCCTCGATCTTGTTTAGTTTTCGTTGTCTTGATCCGACCATACTTCTGTACTATTGTTTTATCATCCTTATAGAATATTTATAAATACCCGTAATTGACTAATAATATTTAGTGTACGGTAAACATGAAGTTTCCACAAAAAACGATAGATCGGTTTAATACAAAAGTCAACAAAACCAATGACTGCCATGTTTGGACAGCGGCCAGACAAAAACAGGGTTATGGTATGTTTTCGGTTGATGGAAAATCTATGCCCGCACATCGATTTTCATATCTTTTACACAAAGGAAATATCGCTGAAAATATGGTTGTTCATCAAACCTGTGAAAACAATGGTTGTGTCAACCCCGAACATCTCGTACTCCAAACCAAAAGTCAAAACAAAAAAAGTTATACTTCTGTCCGTGTTAGTAAAGAGATGATCGAAAAAGAAAGTATCAAATATCTCTTCCGACTTCGTAATATTCGACCAGAGTTGGAAAAAGAAATAGATGCGTTACTTATGTTGTTGAATATCGAAGTTGCAAAAGAAGAAGACGATTTTGGTTTTGAGTCAGAGACTATGAAAAAAGAATACCTTTAGAAATATTCATATTGATCTTTATCGGTTATTGGTTTCCAAATATTATCATCGCCTGGGATCTGAAACTCATCAGGATCATTACCATCATTGATAATTCCAAAAGGAACCATATCTTCCTCGATCATTTTCATTTGTTCTGCAAACATTTTTTCTCGTATATCTTGGTCGGTGAGTTCTTTGAAGTACCTCTGTTGGACTAACCAAGAAAAGAGAACACATCCCATCACCAAATCATCATGAGCCCCATCATCCGCCTCCCACGATGTACTTTTTCCAATAAATGTTGTCAATTCACTAATCGTATCGAAATCTTCAATAAGTAAATTGTCTCTCTCGATCAAATCTTTGAGTGTTGCACATCCTATTCGCTTGACTTGTTTTGTTGTACGAATTCCCATCGATACGTTTTTAGAAAATCCGCCCCCTATTTGTTGCCCGTTTCTACCATGCATCGTAACCATCATCATATTTTCATATTCCATATCGTGATAGAGAATATCAGCAACTTGTTGTCCAATATCGTTCACCTCTACTAAAATAAATGCCTCGTTATATTTTCGTGCAGTTGTAAAAATAACATTGGGGTACAACATCGGCGATATGTCATTCTTTCGATACTTCCCAACTTGTCGATATGGTTGTTTTGTAACATCGAATATCGAAAATGCCGAATAATCTAAACCGACACCTCTTGCAACATCACATACAATAACGTATGTGTGGTTCATTATAGGTTCTTGATAGATATCCAATCCATCATATTGATAAATTGGTTTTTTGAACGGCATCGACATGAGTTTTTCGGTCGAAATAAGAGTATTAGAACTACCCAAGAAAGAACATTCAAATTCTGCCTCGAATTGCCTCTCGCTCGTATTCCGAATTGTCTTTTGTTTCCATTCATCATCTCTGCCTGGAACTTGCGACCAATGAACAGAAATGGGAACATAATCATTGTTCCCCTCTTCTGCATCCGTCCACAACTTGTAAAACATGTTCATTCCATTAGGAGTAGAAACTATGAACATTTTCGTACTCTTACCCGAAGTAATTGTAGGATATACAGAACTGAAAAACTCTTCGGAAATATTGGAAGGCACAAATGCAAACTCATCTAAAAAAATGATGTTGAATGAACCACCCCGAATAGCAGAACCAGAAGTGGAACTTGCAAGAATTTTAGAGCCATTTTCTAGCTCAATATTTCCCTTGTTCCATATCAATATTCCTTGTTGTAACCACTTTGGTAGGTGTTCGTATGCGAGTTGTAATCTTCCAAGAAGTTCCATTGCTGTTGCTTTTTTGTTTGCGAGAATTGCAACATTCACGTTTTCATTAAAAAGGATATAGTGTAGAAGATATGCAAGGATTGTGGTTGACTTCCCAGATTGTCTGGCCATTTTACAGATCACAAATCGTTCATTATAAAACTTCTCGATCATGTCTTTTTGATAAGGTCTAAGATCAAAATCGACCAATCCTTCATCGAGAGAAACAATTTTCAGATGTTTGGCGATAAAATAAATTGGGTCTTGTTGACATCTAATATATTCACCAACCTGTTTTTCTGACCAGTCTTGGTGTACATATGCCCCCTTGAGTAACGGATTGCCTAAGTATGTTTTTTGTTCAATCATTTTTATTTCTTTTTTATCGCAAATTGTTTCTACATTTTATAGTCAATTGACAAAATCCATCCTTAAAGTTTTGCCAAACCTCACCATGTATTCCAAATTGACCGTTGATTATGTCCCACGAACCTGCGAAAATGGGTAATCCAAAAATAGATATAAT
>ENA-OREN01001654-OREN01001654.1-marine-metagenome-genome-assembly--contig:-NODE-1654-length-25121-cov-7.237502_pt1 | contig 25121 bp, 27 predicted proteins | sample MGYA00248624_ERZ508555 | MGnify/ENA primary metagenome ERZ508555 (study PRJEB26222, sample SAMN06267773) | marine metagenome | isolation source: Saanich Inlet, British Columbia, Canada | place...
ACCCGGATTCATACCAGGTTGTCCCATTGGAGGCATACCCGGATTCATACCAGGATTTCCCATTGGAGGAACCTGTCCGGTTGCGCCCTTTGCTAAGAAGGCTCCATGCTGATCTAGAAGACTTCTCAAACAATTTACGTGCGTTTTCCTATCAGGGTTGCCGCATTCATAATTGCCCAATCCGCGCTTGCCCTTGGGAACAGTTAATCCAAATGGAGTGCTGTCCAGTTTTGCCCTAAGACAATTTACGTGCGTTTTCCTATCAGGGTTGCCGCATTCATAATTGCCCAGTGCATCTGCGTTGCTTACATTCCCAATAAATGGAAACATAAATACTGTAAATAATAATGCTGTAAATAAATATCCTCGTTTCATGAATCTTCCCCTTTATTAAATGAGTATAAATTTGTCATCTTAAATTTTCCACATACTTGTTTATAACAATTCTTCTCAAACGCTATATAAACTTCTGACATTGCTTAATAGTTTAATTAAATAGTAGCTCTGCAAATATCAACGGAATTTAAAAACAATATTCTATATAAAATATAAAAAACTACAACTATCCGGTTTGCTAGGCAAAGTATTCGACCAAGCAAAACCCTTGATAAACCGCAAGTAACCCTCACGCCTTCATACAAATAAACTTTACGCAATCACCATTGCCATAACCAGTCATCACTCCTCATGCTTAACTTCCCGTTCCTCGAACTCCCGCAAGTATTCAACAAGGTACACTCTGCTCTGACATTAGAGTGAACTTAAAGTGACAACAGTTTTATTAGTGTTGTAAAGAATAAGGAAAAGTTAGCCAAGGTTTAAACTGAAGGTTAACTTCTTGATTACCTCAAGTTGTCTCTTGGCTTCTGCAGGTTTACCATAGCGACCATAGGTAACATCTTTTCCTCTATCGTGACCTAAGATTTCTGCTGCTTGATCTCTTGGAACATCAGCTTGTTTTAATGCATTAGCAACTGTATGCCTGAAGCTATGGAATACTTTAAATTGTGAAGTGATTCCCAGCTTAAGTTTAAACTTACCGAACCACTTAGAGGGTGTCTGGCTATAACCATCTCTGGACCTTTGTAACTCAGAGAATAACCGTTGCTCGCTTCTAGCTCTCAGTTTATCTATATGGTTGAGTAGTCCTAACTTCTCTAGTTCAGGATGAACAGGTATTAACCTTTCAGCAGCTTTACTCTTGAGCTTCTTGTCATGATCACTATTGATGCTGATGATATTTACTCCATGCTCAACTTTAAAGTCTTCTACATATAGAGAACATAGCTCTTCTATTCTCGCTCCTGTATATAGTCCTAAGAGAGGTAACCAGTAGTAGTAGGAGTGAAGGTATTCTTTATTCTTGTGAATAGGACTAGAGAATATCTTTTCTAAGTCTTCTTGATCAAAGACTTCTCTATACTGATCCTGTCTTTTAGTTTCAGGTAACGACATTCCTTCAACTATGTTTCTTTCTATATAACCATTCTGAACGGACCACTTGAAGAGCTGACCTAATCTCCTGATGTTCTTATTGATTGAGTTAACAGCCATAGGTTTGACATCAGGAAGAGCTAGAATTTGATCTATAGTCTTATCTCTGTATTTCTCTATCTTGTTCCTATTTGCTGGGAGCAGTCCTAAGGTTTCTTTGTATTGTCTAATAGCTTGATGATCATATTGGTTGATAGGAAGATCACCTGAAATATCGATGAATAACTCAAAGACTGCTTCATTCTCTGATTTGGTCTTCTCTGTCCATCTGCCAGCCTTAATAAACTCAGAGACAAACTTAGGTATTACCTTGGATAGCTTAGGTTGATCTTTTTGTTTGGTCTTTGAGTCAACTGAAGGTTTGTTAGGAGTTGAGATAGAGAACTCATCTGAGTAATCACCTTCTGCTCTCTTTTCAGCAACCTCAATAATCCTTATGGATACTTTTAGTAATTCTCTACAAAGCTTTTTGTAACTCCTAGATTTCTTATCTAGTTTTAACTTGTTCTCCTTAAGTAGATCATCTACATGAGGAATTATTCCTTGGTGATCATTTAAAGCCAACTCTTCTCTCAGTTCACGGTTTAGGGTATTTAGGAGCTCAAGCTCCATCCCCATATCATCAAGATCAATGTGAACAGCTGATAGACGTCTTTCTTCATCGTCATCTAGGGCTTTCCTTAGGTGCTGATCTAGGAGGGACTGTATCTGTTCTTCAGAAAGGTACATTATTATATGGGGCTCTTGTCTGACTTCAGAGATGAACTCTTCTACAGTTCCAGCGAGTCTTCTGGCTTTTCTTTCAGCTTGTTTAATATAACCAGTCTTAAGAGAATACCTCAGACCTTGTTTGCCTACAACTTTGGAGATATCAGGAGGAAGAGTGTAACGGAAGTAGTAAAGAGAGTTTCTTTGAAAGGTGTATCTTGGTTTGGGAGTTAATGAGCTTTGAGTCATCTTAGCTAACCTTTTGGACACGTCGTTGGACACAGTGTCACAAGGTGCTACCCTAGACCACAAGAACTCAAGGTAAAGCCATTGTTTACAATGAGTTTGGTGGAGGCGGGGGGAATCGAACCCCCGTCCGAAAGGTTTTAGTCAAAGGCGTCTACATGCTTATCTTCTGATTTGAGTCTTGCTACGACGAACTCCCAGAAGCAGGATTAAGTCGAAGCCAGTTCCTGAAAATCTCGTTCCGTTTACTCGGAACATGTAAACAGAACCAGTTCGCTGAGTGACGTCCGACCCGCATCCCGCAAACATGGACGCGGCGGACGGTAACCGTTTAAATTAAGCGGCTACAGCTACATCATAATCGTTAGCGATTATATAAAAGCCGTTTTTTAACGGGCCAACGGCACCCCGTGCATGCAACCTTTGCTTCAGCTCTCCCGTCGAAACCAGATCGCCCCCCAATACAATTGGAATAATACTCTAGTTCTAATATATAGTAATAATAACAAGGTTTCAATGGATACCCAAGCGGAGCCTCTGTTAAAATCTAGCCTGAATCATGACCCAGAACTCTTGAATTTCCTATCCTGAAACGAATTCTGTTTTATCATTATGGACAGACCTCAAAAAAAAATTACGATTCTATCTCTGCAATACCACTGTTATCCGGATGAAGTTGGTGGTGCTTGGGGCCTGACTTATGAAATTAACAAGCGCCTTGTGGCAAGAGGACATAAAGTTTATCAGATAACCTGTAAATCGGTCGAAAACCAGCCGTCACAAGAAGTGATAGATGGAATTCAATATCATCGAATTTCTCTAAGGGAAAGCAAGGGTATATTATCGCTTTGGAATGCGATTAGAAAAAAGGTAAAAGCCATATTAAATCTTGAGTCCATCCATCTTATCCATATTCACAATCCACTCATCGGATTTCTTGTCTTGCTGCAACCCAGCTTATGGAAGGTTCCTAAGGTTTATCATTTTCATAGTTCCTGGTTCGATGAAGAACGGATCAACGCTGTTGGTAATGCTCAAATATCCCTAGGGCTAAAATTTCGTCTGGAAATGATTCGAATTATGGAATGGGTGTGTTACAGGTTTTCTAGAACCCTGCTTTTTCTAAGTGAATATTCTAAAAACCGATTTAAAGATTATTATTCTCTATCCAACCCGGACCTCGTAATAATTCCTGGGGGTGTGGATTTGAATAATTTTCATCCCTTAAAACCTGAAGAAAATAACAATGGTATTCGTGAAAAGCTAAATTTGCAAAAAAATGTGCCGCTAATATTGACAGTACGGAGGTTGGAAGAAAGAATGGGTTTAGAAAACCTGATCTTAGCTGTCGAAATTCTGCTTAAAAAAAATCCGGATAAAATTTTTCAATTGGCCATGGTAGGGAAAGGAAGTTTGCAGCAAAGGCTGAAAGACCTGATAGTAGAAAAAAAATTATGTGATACCATTCGGCTTACAGGCTTCGTCCCTCCAGAAACCTTACCTCTTTACTTTAGAGTCGCCGATTTATTTGTTCTTCCGACAACAGCTATTGAAGGATTCGGTTTGGTAACAGCGGAAGCCTTTGCAAGTGGTCTTCCAGTAATGGGTACACCTGTTGGGGCAACGAAAGAAATTTTAACTTTGGTTGATCAAAATCTCATTTTTCAAGGAACGTCACCCGAGTCCTTGGCAAAAGGCATGGAACACTTTCTTAATAACCCAGAATACTATTCCCAATTAAAATCCAAATGCAGAGAAACGGCTGAAAGAAATTATTCTTGGGAGAATGTGGTCGATCAAACGGAAGAAGAATTTATAAAAAATATTTTTGATACGGCTCCTCAATGAATCTAAAATCTCCAAAATTAATTTTGTCTTTATTGATTGTGTTGGTCTATGGCAATACGATTTTAAACTCTTTCCATTTTGACGATATCCCTTCCATACTGGAAAAACCTTGGATCCGAGGATGGGATAAAATACCTCAATTCATTTACAGTTTTTTCCAACGGCCTTTGGTCATTCTCTCTTTTAATCTGAATTATGCCATCAGTGAATTTGAGGTATGGAGTTATCATGTTTTTAATATCTGTTTTCATATAATAGCCAGCCTACTGGTTTTTAAATTTGTTCAGCAGATAATGTTTTTTCTGAAAAATATTTCAAATACAAAATATCCATATCTTTTTTCATGGCCCTATATTGCAGCATTGGTTTTCGCACTTCACCCTCTCAGCACACAATCTGTAACTTATATATCGAGCCGCTCATCTATTTTGGCAACGATATTTTATCTTTCAGGTTTGATTTTATTTTTTCGAGGTTTCGGTGAACGAAAATTTCATAAGAACCCCGGTCGAATTTATTTTTTTGGTTCTGCTATTTTTCTATTTCTGGGGGGGGTAACCAAAGAAATTATAGTTACATTCCCGGCGGCATTATTTCTTTTTCATTACTATTTTATTTGGAGAGAAAGTCCTGAAAAGTGGATATCTGAAAATTTAAAATTGATTTTATTACTATTGATCCCCTTGTTGGCAGGAGTGGGGTATAAACAATTTTTGGGTGGTGGATTTTTAACCGCGTCTTCAGCAGAACTGTCTTCATCTACCTGGCTTTTGACACAAACCTCCGTTGTTCCATTTGAATATTTTAGAAAATTTCTTTTCCCATTTAATCTGAATTTAGATATCAGCTTTCCTATTCTTAGTAATTGGTTATATCCAAAAAATTGGCTGGGAATATTTTTATTGGGTCTTTTAATAACCTTGTGGATTCGAATATCAATCGGCATTAAAAAAAAAGGACCTTGGGAAATTGAAAAGCGGTGTGCTGGATTTTCTCTGGCTTGGATATTCTTAACTCTTTTGCCGACCTCAAGTTTTATTCCGCTATTAGATGCAGTGATGGAACATCGGACCTATCTACCTTTAGTCGGGTTTGCTTTGCTGGCAACCGCAATTTTCAGTTGGGCATATAGAACTGTGACGAGTCTAAATTTAAATAATCTTCCGATATCCCTCGTGCAAACAGGAATACTTTTAATTTTAGTTTTGTTTTCTATGATTATTATAGATAGAAACAAAGTCTGGAAGGATGAATTGACATTGTGGGCAGATGCCAGGCAAAAGTCCCCGGGACTTGTCAGACCTTACAATAACTTGGGTGAGGCTCATGACAAGCTGGGGAATTATGATCAGGCGATTAGAGAGTTTAAGGAAGCTTTAAAAATCAATCCCAAATATTTTTTTGGATTAAATAATCTTGGAAATATATATGGGAAGCAAGGAAAGTATGAAGAGGCAATAAGCTATTTCCAAAAAGCTCTGCATCAAAAATCGGATTATAGCCCTGCGCATTATAATATTGCCCGAGCGTATGATCTCGTTGGTAAGAAGCAGGAAGCTGCAGAATCATACCGAAAGGCGATTCAGTTTAACCCTTATTTCGAGCAGGCATTTTACAATCTTGCCTATTTGTCTATGGAATTGAGTGGGTTCGACGAGGCCATTGAAAATTTTAACAAATTTATTAAAATGCAACCTAACCATTCCAGAGCACATTTTGGATTGGGAAATGCATTGATGGTAAAAGGTCAGTTGGATCTTGCAATGTTGGAATATCGCCTTTCGGGGAAATTGGATCCTACCTTTGCTTTTCCTTATATGAATATGGCCAACATCCAGATGCAAACTAAAAATATTCCTGCGGCCCTGGAAAATTACCAAAAAGCGTTGAAGATTAACCCTGACTTGTCTGCCATTCATTTGAGCCTGGGTATGATTTACTATCAATTTATGAATGATGCTCCTAAGGCACTTGGTTATTTAAAAGAAGCTCTTCGCCTCAACCCGAGTCAGGAAGGTGCCGCACGACTTAAGTCCCTTATAGTAGAGTTGGAAAATAAGCAGCCTGCATAAATTTGTTGATAAAATAAAAATCCTACAGAAATAATATTGTTAGGTTCTCTAGCCAAAGGGTTCTAATTGATAAACCTTTTTTGGTTTTCTTTTACAATTAGGCCAAAGAGCAGTACTAAAGATATAGGCAACATGGAGCACTATAATTAAAATTTCAGGGGACATAATGAATATAGAGAGAAAAACATTTACTACAGGGAAACCTGGGCAAAGCCAGTCAGCAGAGCTAAATTCTTCCTTTAATATCAATGAAGCTCTTGAAAATACGCGAAAACGGATGGGACAATTTTTTAAAGGAAATCAGATTTTAGGAAGGAAAGGAACAATTGGTTGTGTTTCTCTCGAAATAACTCAGCGTTGCAACTTGGATTGTTCACTATGTTATTTGTCTGAATCTTCTGCACTAGTAACGGATATGCCTATTGAAGAGTTATATCGAAGATTAGATGAAATTATTAATATTTATGGTCCTGGTACAAATGTTCAGATCAGTGGAGGTGACCCTACGCTGCGCGATAGGGGGGAGTTGCTGGCCATTGTAAGGTATGCAAGAAAAATAGGCCTGCACCCCGCGCTGTTTACCAATGGCAAAAAATGTTCCAGAGAGTTGTTGGAAGAACTTTCCGAAGCAGGATTGAGCGATGTTGCCTTCCATGTCGATTTAACACAAAACTTGAAAGGCTATGAAACGGAAGCAGATCTAAATAAGTTGAGATCAGAGTTAATTGAAAGAGCCCGCGGACTTCCTCTTCTTGTGATTTTTAACACAACGGTTCACGAATCCAACTTTAAAGAGATACCGGCAGTGGTCGAATTCTTCATCAAAAATTCAGATGTGGTGGGTATGGCATCTTTTCAATTGCAGGCAGATACAGGTAGAGGAGTACTCCATCAACGACCAGAACTTATCAGTTTGGAAACGGTACAGAAAAAGGTTTCCCAAGGAGCAGGTAATCTTTTGCCCTGGGATACGATTTTGATAGGCCACCCAAAATGCCACACTTATGTTCCCACTCTGGCGGTGAACGGCAAGGCTTTTGGAATTATTGATGACTCTCTCATATTCTCTGACTTTCTTAGAGATTTCAGCCATGTTACACATGATCGGCGAGAAGGGCCCACGAAAATCGCATGGACTTATTTAAAGAAATGCATCCAACATCCGCAATGGATACTTCGCGCCTTAACCTATTTTTTACCTCGAATCTGGAAAATAAGAAAAGATATAATTGCAGGCAAGGGAAGAACCAATAAAATTTCTTTTTTCATTCAAAACTTTATGGATAAGGATAATCTGGACTCGGAACGGATAGATGCATGTTCTTTTATGGTGATGACAAAGGAGGGGCCGGTTTCGATGTGTAAACATAATGCAAATCGCGATGATTATATTTTGCAACCTATCCAGAGTGCGGATGGGGAAAAAACATTTTATCCACTTCCATCCCTTAAAGAACCTGAAGTGATTACCTTGGAAACTTAAATATTGGTAAATTAGAAATGTCGAATCAAATGTTCAAATATTTTATCTTTTTTTTTTCGCTACTTTTATTTTTTTCAGGATGTGCTACCAAGGTGCCATCCCCCGGGATTATTATTTCAACTGAAAATCAAAGGGGAGAGGTTTTTGGTTCGTATTCTTGGAAAAAGACACTTAAAGAATATGTAGACTTCAAGGGAAGGACTGCTTTTAAAAAACTGGTTTCAGATCATGTAGACCTGCTTTTTTATTTGGACTACATAGCGAAAACAAGCCCTCAACTCAAGCCGCAAAGTTTTCCAGATAGGAAACATAAGTTGGCTTTCTATATCAACTCATATAATGCGTTGGCCATGTATGGGGTTGTGTATCATAAAATTCCAAGGGATTTTAATAGGTTCATAGATCGTGCGCAGTTTTTCAAATTTACCGAATACAATATTGGCGGTAAGCATATATCCCTCTATGATTACGAAAATAAAATTATCAGGCCTATGGGCGATCCGCGTGTTCATTTTGCTTTAAATTGTATGGTGGTGGATTGCCCTCGATTACCTGATAAACCCTTTACCCCAGAAATGCTTGATTCTCAGTTGAATGAAGCGGCTGTAGAGTTTTTAAATGATCCTAAAAAAGTTTTTGTAGACCATTCCAAAAAAGAAGTGACGGTTTCTGAAATTCTAAAATTTTATGAAGAAGATTTTGTGAATCCAAAACAGGCGGCATCTCTTCTGGAATATGTAAATCGTTTTAGGAAAGAAAAAATCTCTTCCTCCTATAGCATAGGATTCTTCAAGTATGATTGGACCGTTAACAGCCAGTAAAAAATTAGAGCTAGGCTTACGATATTTTATTGCTTCGGTTTTGCTTTTAACTGGGATAGGAAAATTGTTGGATGTGCCTGGCTTTATCCAAGTTATAGATACCTACAAAATAATTCCCACATTTTTACAACCAGCTGTAGCCGTATCAATGGTACTGGTTGAACTTAAAATTGCAGAAAATTTATTTCGCAAAATAAATTTAAAAATAAATGCTTTAGCAGCGACAGCTCTGCATATATGCTTTACTCTTTTAGCAACTCTGACACTCTTTCGTGGAATAGAGGTACCCAATTGTGGATGTTTCGGCGTCTTTTGGGCTAGACCATTAACTTTTATAACTGTGGCGGAGGATGTTTTTATGGTGGGTATGTGCGTTCTTCTGTTAAAGATCTTACAAATAAAAGAGGGCCAGGTTTAAAAGACGATCTTGCTCAATAAAAATCGATTTATACCAAAACGGACATGGATTAAATCCAATTTAATGTCCTTTCCCTTAAGTTCAGGAAATTCGTTCTTATTCTGGAATGATTCTTCAGCATCCGGGAAATTGTTGAAATACTTTTGGGTTGTAGCAGAGTCATCGATGGCAGAGTACCCCTCCGTTTTACTATTCCAGACTCTTGCGGCAAGAAGAAAATAATCATCGGTGTCTACGTTTTTTTCGTTGTCAATTGTTGCGTTCATTTCAACCCTTTCAAATTTAAATCTTTAGATCGCTTTTAATATAATATTTTCACAAACTAAAGTCACGATTTTGATAAATTTATTTTTCGAGAAATTGAATAAAATAACTATAATCGCGGTCTAATAGTAGAGGTTTGCCTATCTAAAGAGAGAGATTAAACTCATCTAAGGATGATATAGGCTATTAAGGAATTGAAAGTTATATAAATCAGGGGGTTAAGCCGCTGATACTTATTAATTTTCAGAAGCTAAATTAATTTAAAACAGGTGCCTTATGATGAAAAAGCTGATATTGACAGCTCTCTTCCTGGTTGGATTTTCTATTCCAGCCGTTGCTCAAAATTCTATCGAAAATTTATATTGCAGTGACTATCATGGAAACCGAGTCCAAATTATTCCAGATTCTTCCGCAAGATTGATTGCCGAAGCAGCCATAAGGACTTATGGTGTGCCACAAATTCGGATCAATCCAATGCAATTGAAGGGTCTATCGCCTAATGCTAGAGCGTTTGCGGTTTGCCATGTTTGCGCAAATCTTACATTGGGCCATCTTGTAAGGGCAGTAGATAATATTTACGACCATTATGATAAGGCGGGAAAAGCCGATTACTCAGTTGTAGCAAAATTTTTTTATAGTGGTCAGGTAAATAAAAAAGGTATTGATGCAATAGAGGAGGAGATCAACCAGATGAGTCGAGAGTAATGGTCTCATTTCCCCGGCCCCATCCGCGTTGTGACTTTGAATGGGGTTTGTGAGTTAAAACCTATGGATTAGGAAATTGTCGATTTTTAAATTAGCCGTAGCTGGAAATATTTTTTCCAACTGCGGCTTTTTTTGTCTTATTCCCACCAATTAACTTTTAGTAAGATTGCTTACAATTATCCGACGACACGATAATGGGATTCCAATTTATGAACCAAACGGGAAAGTAAGAGGGTGAGTAGCAGGTAGGTCAATGCAACATAAGTATAGGTTTCAAAAAAATTGAAATGTTTGGTGGCATATTCATTACCCACACGTAAAATATCAGAAATAGCCAGGACGGAAACCAAGCTGGTATCTTTCAACATTCCCAACGTCTGGTTGCCAATAGCGGGAATGATGGTTCGCATGGACTGTGGAAGAATGATTTGAGTCAAAGCCTGTTTCTCGTTCATTCCCAAACTGCGAGCCGCCTCGCTTTGTTCTTTCGGTATCGCTTCAATGCCTGCACGAAAAACATCCGCCATATAGGCTCCATAGCTGAATCCGAATCCTGCGACGGCTGCTACCAGTGCGGGCATATGAATGAACTCTCCCAAGGCATAATAGATATAAAATAAAAGAACGAGTAGCGGTACACCGCGAAGTATCTCTGTGTAAAAGGATACGGAAAGACGAATAGCTGGATTCTTTGAAAGTTTTCCCAGTCCCACCAGAAGTCCAACCAAAATGGCGGCAGCGCTGCCCAGAAAAGTAACCAGTAATGTGTAAAAAATTCCGGCAGGTAAAAGCGATAATAGCTCCAGATATCCGCCGGATTGCTCGCTGGTAGAAAGTGCTTCCTTGGACGGCAGGTAAATCAAAAATATAACACTGATTAAGACAGCGATATTCCACGCTCCGGTTTGCGTGTTTATTTTTTTTTGGTTGGGTAATCTTTCTAGCATGAGGCTATATGTGATGAGTAATTATGGTTAAGGAACTTGAGCCGCCTGACCCAAATCCCATTTATTATGAAGCTGGGCAACGGTTCCATCGTCGATCAATTCTTTTAAGGCAGAATTTACCTGTGTCATAAGTTTAATTTCATCTTTTCGAAAAACCACTGCATAAAATTCATCGGAAAGAATTTCTCCAACCATTTTTATTTCTTGAAAAATCGGCTTATTTCTAAAAAACAGAGTTCCAGAGCTTTCACCCAAAACCGCATCGACTTTTCCATTGACCATATCGGTTATGGCATGACCGTACATCTGATACCCCTTTGTTCTTATCGAAGATTCTTTTTCCAGAAAGTAATAAGAGGTTGTACCAATCTGAGCTCCAATCAAAGCATTACTTTTCTTAGCATCTTCAAAAGACATTATATTTTTTTGATCTTTGTGAACAACTAGAGTAAGTCCGCTTTTGAGATAAGGCATGCTGAAACTCATTCGTTGCTTTCTTTCTTCCAGAACGGTTACAGAACTGATAACCATATCGAACTTTTTGGTGATCAAACCGCCAAAGAGTCCAGCCCACTCTACATTGACAAGACGAATATTGAACCCTGCCTTATCCGCTATGGCACGTATTAAATCGGGTTCGAATCCAATCATGTCGTTTCCCACACTCATAAATGACATGGGTGGAAGCGTTGCATCGGTGGCAATAATATAAGTATCGTCTTTAGTGTCACCATTATTTCCACAGCCGATTACCAGACCGAAAAAAAATAAAAAAATGATAGTGCTGAAATATTTAATTTTCATTGATTTGAAATACATCAGAGACCGCAAACAAAACACGGACTTGATCTCCCTTTGAAATTTTATGCTGCACTGCTTTCCTGTGATGCAGGGAAACTTTAAATATAGAACCATCGGCAAGTTCAATCTGATATCGCGTATGGTTTCCGAAAAAATTAATACTGATTAGAATTCCTTCGAGACTATTCATCGGCTGGTTATGCTCTTGGTTGGAATAGAAAAATATATTTTCAGGACGGACATAGCATTGCTGTTCTTTATTTTCATCAACTCCTGCAATAAATTGAATCTTCCCGCTTTTTCCTAAAGAAAGTGTGGTCATATTTCCAGTTTTCTGTTCGACCCTTCCATTAAGGCAATTAATCTCCCCAAGAAAGTTAGCAACGAAGGAAGACTTCGGCCGCTCGTATAAATCAGCAGGTGTTCCTGATTGTTTGATAGATCCTTTTTCCATGATGCACATTTTAGTTGCCATGCTCATGGCTTCTTCCTGATCATGAGTCACAAAAAGAAAAGTGATTCCCAAAGTCCTTTGCATTTCTACTAGTTCTTCTCGTAGATGTTTTCGCAAGCTGGGGTCGAGAGCAGAAAGGGGTTCATCGAGTAGCAATATTTTTGGGCGATTGATAACCGCTCTTGCTAAAGCGACACGTTGAGCTTCGCCGCCGCTGATATTTTGCGGATAGGAATTTTTCAAATCCCGCAAATGTGTGATTTCTAAAAGTTCATCAATTCGCTTTTCGATTTCAGGTTCTGCAAGTTTTCTCACACGCGGTCCCACAGCGATGTTGTCATAAACCGTCATATGCGGGAATAAGGCATAGTTTTGAAAGATCATTCCAACAGGTCTTTTTTCAACGGGTAGAGAACTTATTTCATGGCCTTCTATCCAAATCTTTCCTTTGTCGGGAGACTCAAATCCCGCGATCATGCGCAAAAGAGTGGATTTACCACAACCGCTTTGTCCTAAAAGAGTGAACCTTTCGCCTTCGTCAATTTCAATGGAAATATCATTGAGAACGGGTTTATCACCAAACGATTTAGAAATCGAATCCAGTTTTAACATTTCAGGTCTTTTTAAGGAAACAGAGTTGCAACACGCATACATTTTATATAAATTCTCTAAGGAATTATACAAGCATTCGAGGAAGAGAATATGCAGGTCTTGGTTATTGGCGGTGGCGGACGCGAACATGCATTGGTATGGAAGATAAAACAGAGTCCTAAGGTCGAAAAAATATTTTGCGCACCAGGAAATGCGGGAATAGCAGAAATTGCTGAGAACATCCCCATCGTGGCAGATGATATTGACAATCTTCTTGAATTTGCGGTGAAAAACGATATCGGGTTAACCGTGGTAGGTCCTGAACAGCCTTTAGTGAAAGGAATCGTTGATCGATTCGAAGAAAAGGGGTTACGAATTTTTGGCCCTAATGCGCGTGCGGCCGAATTGGAAGGCAGTAAATCTTTTTCAAAAGACATTATGAAAAAATATGGACTTCCAACTGCAGAGTATAAAGCCTTCAACTCTGCCAACAGCGCAGCAGAATATATCAAAATTAAGAATTGTCCGTTAGTTGTGAAGGCAGATGGCCTTGCAGCAGGCAAAGGAGTGTTGTTGTGCCAAACTGCAGATGAAGCTCTGGCTGCTGTCGACTCGATAATGGGAAAGAGATCATTTGGTAAAGCGGGTGACCAAATCGTCGTCGAAGAATTTTTAGAAGGAGAAGAAGTTTCTGTTTTGGCTTTTAGTGATGGGCAAACGGTTTTGCTGATGGATTCAGCCCAAGACCATAAAGCTGCATATGATGGTGATAAAGGCCCTAATACAGGTGGCATGGGCGCCTATTCTCCGGCACCAATTTTTACTGAGACAATGCGGCAAAAGGTTCGCGATAAAATCATGTTGCCTATGATTCGAGCCATGCAGCAAGAAGGTAGACCCTATAAGGGAATTCTTTATGCCGGTTTGATGTTGACTAAAACGGGTCCGCAGATTCTTGAGTTTAACGCCCGTTTTGGTGATCCCGAAACTCAACCCCTCCTTGTTCGAATGGATAGCGATATCATTCCAATATTTGAAGCATGTATCGATGGAACGTTGGACAAATGTCCACTGCAATGGAAAAGCGAGTCGTCTGTTTGCGTAGTGATGGCAGCAAAGGGCTATCCGGACTCTTATGAAAAAGGAAAGTCTATTTCAGGATTGAAAGATGCTAACGCTCTTCCCGGTGTGGTGGTGTTCCATGCCGGTACCAAAGAACAAGACGGAGAGGTGCTAACGCAAGGGGGAAGAGTTTTAGGCGTTACTGCCATCGGAGAAGATACTGCGACTGGCATCTCCCGTGCCTACGAAGCCGTAAACAAAATTGAGTGGGAGGGTATCCACTATAGAAAAGACATCGGTCACCGAGCCAGCAGTTGAACCTTTGATTTAAATTATTACGGGAAACCCCGGCTTACCGATTTTCAAATTTTCAACCGAGAGGAAGATTGAAAACCGGATAAACTCCCAAGCCCGGAAATTTTAACCGGGATTTCCCTTTTTTTTCTTTGCCAGATACAAATTCTTTTGGCACTCATGCGAACAGTATTTTGAATTTGGATGCCGAGGATGAAATTCCCTCTTACAAACCACGCAAATTTTATTGTAGAACTTAGTATTCTTATTTTCTTCAATAGCGGGTTCTTTAAAGCTATTTATGAGAGAACGGATTTTTTTAGTAGAAGGTTGATTGAAAAAATCTTTGCTCTCTTGGGTTACCTGGTTTCCCTTCAATATTTTTTTAAGTTTTCCATTTTTATCATAAATCTTACATTCATAAGCCATAATCTGGCCGCCATTTCTAAGGCTGTATAAAACCTCTAATTATTTTATTAATCGAAAAATATTCCATCCGAAATATCGATCTGTTTTTGCGTGTTTATCATCTTTAAAAATAAATACCTTAATCAGGCAATTGGGATTGTTTGTCTCTTTTTGAAAATCCATGTGGATAAGATGAGGGCGGATTTTTAAGACAGCCTCTTTTTGATTATTAAGAGGTCGTAGTTCTATTTTTACGTATTGATTTTTGGAAACAAAAGAAGATTTACTAATTCCAAACTTGTGTGTCTGATCGTTTTGAGAGGTATATATTACTTCGCTATTATTAATTGAAATGAATCTTAAATTTGTAGTTTCAGGATTATCAGCAGCCCATTTTCCTGATGCTGTTTTTGGGCAACCCGATTGCAGCCACTCTTCATCGTTCCAACCAAGAGAATAGCTGGGAGAAACTAAGAAGGACAAAAGACTCGCAAATGTAAAAAGAAGAGTGCCAAGCAGGTCTAATATAGGATTGCGATCTTTATAAAAATATTTTTGTGGATACATTTTTTTATTGATGAGTCTAAAGAGAAGACTTTTTTGAAAAATTAATAATATGATCTGATAAGAGATTTGAAAAAATATCCAGATCATAAGGCCAGGCATACTGAAAGTCAATTTTCGTATACTTTTGGCGAAGAGCCTCTACTTCCTCAGGTATTTCTTCCTCGGAATGTGATCCGCCCGGAGTGATCATTGTGGTTATCAGTATGACTTTTGTAACATTCTCTTCTGCCAATTGGTCAGCGGCTTGTTCTATTGATGGAAAACAAAACTCATTGTAGGCCGTTTTTAATATATAACCGTCCAGCCGGGGAGCGAGATGGGAAGCAAGATTTTCTAATCCAGATTTATAAGGATCGGATTCAGGTGTTCTTTCCCAGTTTCTAATGATAGTTTCCAGATCCTTTTCTTTAGGGGTTATGGGAGTACCTGTTCGTATTCTTTGCTTGTGGATTTTCATAAAATCTTCAACAACTTCTTTGGGGATATCGCTAGGCAATCCACCATGGCCAATAAGAATAACTGCTTGCTTGGGAGTTTCCATTTTTTTATCCATTTCTAGGTTGAAAACCTGTATTCGAAAAATATTAATTTAAACTGCAGTTGGTAATTGTTTTTCAAAATTTTCCAACCAATGGTTGAAGTTATTAAAACCTTCTATCTTTGTGATTCCAGGTAAATTGTCTGGAGTGCCTTTCCCCCCTGAAATAAGAGTTATATTTATATTCAATTCAGTTTTTATTTTTAAAAGACAATCTTCCGTATCTAATGGTTTTTTGCCAGAGGAAATGCTGAGGCAAAGTAGTTTGGGTTCAAGATTATTAGCCGTTGAAATAATATCTTCTAATGGAGTATCCAGACCCAGATAGATGATCTTCGCGCCAGAAAGACTTGCTACAACGGCAGACATAAGCAGCCCCAGGTTATGAGTTTCATCGGGCAAAGTTGCCATTAATAAATTCCAACCATCTTTTCTGCTATTGAGTTGCCTCCATTTAGAGGTGAGAAAGCTATCTATGCATTCCGTTGTAAAATGTTCGTGTGGAATAGAAAGTTCACCGGATACCCATCCCTTACCGACTCTTTCAATTAAAGGGACCATATATTCAATGATGAATTTAAGAGGACCGGATTTATTCCATTGCTGATGAAAACCCTGAATAAGACAGTCATCATCGTATTCATGAACCCCCTTGATCCAACGCTCAATTAAAAGTTCGTTAGAGGAGTTTTCATTTTCCTGGATTGATTTGGGATTAGGATCCATTAAAGGTTTCAATCCCATCAAACCATGCAATTCTTCCAAAGTTCCAGATACCACTTTGCTGGCGCGATAACCCGATTCCAAAGCTTTGGCAATTGCCCTTAGCCTGGGAACATCTTCTTTGGGATATCGGCGATGACCGGAAGGCAACCTTTGGGAATGGGGGGTGCCATATCGCTTTTCCCACATTCTCAAGGTATGAGTCGTTATTCCGGTCAGTCGTGCCAGTTCACCTATCGAAATCAAGTTTTCCATTTTGCTTGTGTCAATCATAGGATTTTTGATCCCTTTATTTGAAACGAGGCTTATATATTGTCCTTAACCGTATCTTTGTTCAAATCTGCTTTAGCTAGATTATCTTTTTCAATGTGGTTAAGGATTATTAGTCCGCCAGATGTTCTTTCAACAAGAAAGTTGTGGCCGGAAATAGAAAGTTGGAATTTATTTCCAGGTTTAATTCCATATACATTCAATAAACTTTGGTCCAGGTTAGTCAAACCTACAGAGAGGCTCTCTTTGCCCTCAAACATATGTTTTACGATTTTTGCCTTAGTTGTATCTCCAAATATCCATTCAACCTGCAGACGGTCATGGTTATGCTCAGGGTGAAAATATTTTTGCATAGAAAATTTTGAGACTTTTTTAATGGGAAGAATCTCGCCGGTCATAGTTGTGTTAAAAACTGAAGCATCTGTAACTTTAAGGCCTGCTGAAGTTCTTTCGAATGTGACATCAATATTTCGAACGATAGAACTAAATTTATTTCCAACTTTGATTCCGTAGTGGTTGAATTTTTTCTGGTCGAAAGGGTTTAAACCAATAACCCCCCCTGTAGGCTCACTAGTATTCAGGTTTCTCTCAATTTTTGAATACAGACTTTCTAAAAACTGCCATTTGAATGGAACCGTGGAATGATCATGATTGGGTTGGGCGAACACCGTGCCTGAAGCAAATAATGTGAAAGAAGCGAGGGCCAGAGTTTTGAAGATGGTTTGTTTTGCTCTCATTGTTTTGCCTCCCTTTTTGTAATTATATTTAAAAAATTATAATGTTGTTTAAGTTTTATATTACACATTATATTAGGTTTTTAAATATATCTATACAAAATTTCTATTTATGTATAGATATATTTTAAATATCTGAAAAATAAAGGGTAAAAGTTAGAATTTTTTTAAAAATTCCAAATAGATTACTACCGGAGGGTGGAGTTGGATCGCAATTTCATCCCTGTAAAATGGAATTCTTTATAAGTATGCTTAAAATTTAAGTTTAAAAAAGGAAGGGGTAAGAATTTGTCTACTTGAAGAAAAAACGGTTGGAATCATGGAGATATACGCGGCTGGCAAATATAAAAACTTATAAAGGCATTATAATTAGTTAACTACAGGACTTGTCCTGTTAGTCGAGTTGGAGTTCTTTGTCTTTTGATTCGACGGCTTCCATTTGCTTATCGAACAATCGGTGTGAGAGATACCAACAGCCCCAGGAAACCAGAACAACGGTGCCAATTCCCAAACTGCCCCAGAGTAAAAGGTTGTCGCTGGAAGATATACCGCGAAGAAAGATGAATGCGCCTAGCGGGAGTGCCATGACGAATCCGAAACAGGAAAGTAACATCGAGCTACGCGCATAATATTTTGGGCGCACATCAATATTGAGTTCCGGAAGGTATTTTTTATTTTCAGGCAAAGCGGCGTCGAGCAGTTCAATTTCCCCTTCACACTTAGGGCAATATTGACCTCCCCAGAACGCATTCTTACACTGTAGACAAAACTTGACCATAAGTTACTTTATGTTTTTTGATTGGCGTTTAGGATACCTCATTTATAATAGTCCTACAACTTTTGCTCCCTCTTTATAGAAATGAATATGACAGATAAAAAAAAGATCGTAATTTTAACACATGGTGGGGCGGGTTCCGATCCGGCCCATGCCGATGGCACTGCCATTGCCGGGCAGATCGGGATGATGGGACTACAAACTGGCGAGCCCGTTCTGGATGCTGCTTGCAATGCTGTGACTATTTTGGAAGACGATAGCCGATTCAATGCAGGAGTAGGATCTCACCGCCGCGATGATGGCTCGGTGCAAATGGATGCCTCATGCATGGATAGCTCTGGCGCGTTCGGTGCGGTTGCCACTTTGGAAGGATTCAGGAATCCGGTACAAGTGGCGCGCATAGTGAGTCAGTCAGAATATAGGGTACTGGCAGGAGCGGGAGCAGCAAAGTTTGCATCGAACCAAGATTGCAAAACAGTTGCTCTGGATGAAATTAATAATACAGGAAAAGACTTTTCCACGACTGACACCGTGGGTTGTGTTGTCCGTGATGGAGATAAATTTGCTGCAGCACTCAGTACAGGTGGTACTGACCAGGCCCACTCAGGTCGGGTTGGCGATGTTCCCTTAATTGGTTGTGGACTTTATACGGGACCCGAGGGAGCCGTCGCCACCACCGGAGATGGAGAAGCCATCGCTATGCAGATGACAGCCTTCCGCGCTTACCAGCTCATTGAACAGGGCATGGATCCTAAAACTATTGTTCCCACCGCAATCGGTTGGTTTAAAGAACCAACTGCTTTCGGCATAATTGTTGTCAGCAAAATAGGTTTCGCCGGTGGCGCAAACCAGTCTATGGCTTGGACCGCATCTGAAATAGAAATCCCCCTCTAGTTCACTACGGGTATGGACGGCACCACGCCGAGTGGTTATACGAATCTACTGATGACGGTTGGACCAAACAGTTCAAACCGTTTTTCGATAAAACCAGGAACCCCGCGAGGGGTAGCAGGGTCTCTTCTTAACTTCTCAAGGTCTAACGGGAAGCTATTATCAAATTTTTGGGAATTGGGATCGGACTCTTTTAGCTTTTCCTGATTTAGAAAAAAAATATTTAAAATGTCGGAAGCGCGAGAATTCTCAAACTGATTTTCGAATTTCATCGAGGAGAAAAATTTCTCTAAAGAAGCTTCTTCAGTATTTTCCTGTTGCAGAAAAAAGATATCTCGAATGTCAGAAGCGCGGGAATTTTCAAAGAGATTGTTGGAACTACCAGTCCGGTTTTTTTCGCCAGAGGTTGTTCGCAAAATTTGAAATTCGGCAAGTAACTTTTCAAAGTTCACTCCGGCTATGGCATCCGCCTGCTTTTTTTGTGCCTCGGTTAACCCGTTCAGGCAACTACAAATGTGGTCAACGCTTTCCATATAAAGCTTTACGGCTATTTAATGAAAAGCCTTGATGGGTAGAAATGCCCAAAAATAAGGGATCGCCAAAACCTATTGAAAAGGCGTGGGCTAAGCCAATATTGTTTTTAAATTAAAGGGCTGATCGAGGAGCGATGATCGGTCCGCCGCCGAGGCTTTTCCACATAAAGAAAAACAGGGTGACCATTAGAACACCAAGAACAGTCAGGACAAATTTAGTAGTTTTGCTCATTTTATTTCTCAGGGAAATTGAACTAGAGTAAAAAGTTTAAGGTACATTTGGCATTACGGGAATAGACCCATAGGCACCACGCCGAGTGGTTAGCGCCAGCTTGTGTGTGGACTTGTGGTCATTGCTTTTATGATCCCCTTTTTTCGAAATGAACTTTTGATCATTTTATATGCCAGCCGACCTGTTTCGTCTGCAGTTGGTTTACCCAATTTGCGACCACATTCATTACAAACTAAATTTGGCAAGTCGGCCTTGCTGGAAGATTTTAGATCCGCAAGAGAATTGGGTTTGATAACGCTGTCAAGAAACATCAAGTCCAATTCACCGGAACCTGTATAACGCGCGATAAATGTCTTACATTGAGTGCATTGGATTTCAATCATTCAAATTTCCTCTTGGTTACATTTCATCTGCAGATTCTGTCAACGTTGAAGCATGGGGTATTGCAGTATTTTCATCATCTGCTTGTTTAAGAATAGGATCTTCTTTATGGAATTTAGCAAAATCGGCTATTAGGATTTTTGATTCTTCAACTACCTCTTTGACCTTGTTGGTTTTCCTTACTTTTTTAACAATATCTACAAAGCGATTAACAAAAGATTCAGATTTTTTAATGGTTTCCTGAACCTTTTTAAAATCGAGTTTGCGTTTGTGATTTTTTTCGAAATACTTTGCATACTCAACCCAGGTCATTACCTCTTCCACCGCATATCCATAACCATCTGTTTGATATTTGATAAACTCTTTTTCTCCTCTTTCACGCCACATCGGTAAAATATAATTAGAAATATCGTTTGTTGGAATGGAATGTAGAGCTTTGCAAATGTAGTCGAGTGTATATATAAGGGCAATGGCTTTCTGGTCAAGATGAAGAGCCACGGTGGAATGATCGCGAAAGTTACTCCTTTTTTCAAAGGCTTCCCATACACCTCCCTGAGCTTTGACACTAGCGACCTGATTGTCAACCGGCTGAAGCAGGGCATAACACGTTTGGCTGTTTGCCTGTGCAACATGAACAGGAATTAAAAAAAGAATAAAGAAAGGGAAAAACATACGAAAAGACTGGAGGAGCTTCTTCATAGTACAAACCCTGAATATTTTAAAAAGTGATTCTTATCGAATAAAAGTAAACCCCAAAGTTCTTTAAGTCAATGGCATTCTTAGCTCAAAGACGGGCTTCAATACCTTTCAAGGAAAATACTGATCTTGTCTTCATCCGTTAGGCTTTCTAACAAGCTACTGTCTCGTACCACCCTGATTCCGGCTAAGTCAATGCTTTTTAGCATAAAATAAAAATCCTCAGGTTTTTCAGGCCAATGACTGATAAAAAAGTTTGATAGATTTTCGCCAGTAAAACCTTGTTCTATATTCCTCATTTCCTGCATATAATTTTTTACTTCCAACAGAGCGGCTTCTTTAGAATCGGATTCCAGAGTTAAAATATAGTTTTTAAATGTGGAAATATTTTTTGTGTCGGTTATGAATGCGGATTTAAGCACATTGCAAAGTTTATTTATTTGGTCTCGACCCAATTGCACTTCGGCGGAAACCGGGTCTTCTTCATCCGATTGATGTTGCTTTATCAACTCCGCTTCCTCATCAAACCTGTCGGGTTCATTCGATTCATGGTTTCTGAGTACATAAAAAATTTCTGGAATCCGGATGGCTATCCTGAAAAATTTTCCGTCTTTCATTGGGAGATTCCTTATGCTAATTGAATGGTTGGTTTAGACTTTATATAATCCCACATTTCCAATTTAAAAAGAAATCATCCCGACTATAATAGTGGGATGAGGGTATCAATATGAAGCTTTGGAGCTGATGCTTGTAGACTTATTAAAACAGGGAGACGCTTAAAGCGGAAAAATAGATGGCCAGTAAGTTTGATGTTTGCGTTAAAGAACTCAAAAAGTCGATGATATACCCGGTACGTAGGAGGACAAAGATTATTTCAGCCTTACAAGTATGTCTGAAGTTGACGGACGGAAGGGAGTTGCCGGCGAAGAGTTGCTTGAAATGACTATCATGGCTTTGCAGGATATGGAACCTGAAGAGGCTGCTGACATTGTGTTGGAGTATAAGCTGAAAGACACAGTTTCAGCAGGCATAAGAAAGAATATTATTAATGACTTGTTAGATAATGATAGTCCTTGGGAAGAATGTTCGGATATCAGATTTCATAAAAATCTTTTTGCGACATCGGTATTGCTGCACAAAGCTTTTCCTTCACAATTTTAAAGGCCGTTGATTATGCGCCTTAGCCTTGGAATTAAAACGCAACAATTACAAATGTATGACTTTTTTTCAACAAAACCCGAACCCAATTTCGTCGTGCGTATTCTGGCATAGGTATGGATGAGAATTGTATTATGGAACGGTTGTTTGATAAGCAGTTGCTTTCACATCATTTTCCTGAGGCAAAAAATATCATTTGGAATGCAGAATACCTATATTTGTAGAAGGGTGATGCTATTACTGCGGTGCTGTTTATATTTTCATCTGTAAGTTGGCTAAAATATATGGAAGACGTAGAAAATTTTCAGTCAACAGCCTATAGTGACAATAAAATCTCTGAAATATAAAAGGACATTAATTATGTGGAGGAGATAAAAAATTTTTCCTTCGGTAAATTTTTTTCTTAGCGTGGAATTGCTTTTGCGGATGTTGAGCTTTACTCATGCAATTTGCAGACTACGATAAACCGGGAAGGAGAATTTTTAGTTCTTCTGCGATCATGCCAATCGCGAGACTGCCGAGCAGGAGCCCCATGATCTGGTGGATGAATTTAGTTCCGGTTTTGCTGAGGTTATTTAATATGAGTTTGCTCAGTCTAAGAGTCAACCAAATCAGAACACCTATTAAAGCAAATTCAGATAAAGAAATTATTTTTCCGGTCCAGTTAGATATTTCGTCGGATTGAATGATGACAATACTGATGGCTGCCGGTCCGATAAAAAGTGGGAACGTAAGCGGCATCAGGGAGATATCTTCGTTTTCTTCGGAAAACAGGTAAGAGCTTTTTGTGTTAGATAACATTGTAAAAGAGATATAAAGAAGGAAGATGCCACCAATGAGTTTGAAAGCAGACATTTCTATGCCGAAAAAACCGATGATATGTTTTCCAAGCAAAAAGGAGGCGGCTAATAAGAGTACCGCTGTACAGGAAGTTTTTAGTGCAATGGATTTGTGTTCGGCATCTGTTTTCTGTGCGGTCAGTGAAATATAGACCGGGATGTTGCCAATCGGGTCTATAACAGCAACTAGAATAACAAAGGTTTTAATGAGTTCTGTGACATCCATTTCTTACTCAAGGTTTTTTTGTTCTCTTTTATTATACAGAAAATGCAGAATGAAACTCTCCAGTAACATTTTAAATATCCAGCTCCCCAAAAAACGCGATGGGTTCTTATCCATCAAAATTTTTACCTCACCTTAGCTAGCTGTGAACGTGTTCATTTCTCCCACATAAAGACTTTTGAAAGAAGAACAAATCAGCAGAGCAGCAAAAGCCAACAACACAAAGTTAAAGGCTGTTTGGCGGAGATCAGGGTCCAAAAGATAATGGAATGAAAGCGCGATGAGGAGAATAAGAGCCACGGCGACAACTAAAAAAGTCAGGGTATCCATTGGATTTATTCTACCTGATAAATGCCGAATTGTGCAGGGTAGCGGAGGGTTGCTTTAAAACTGAGGATAGTGCTTTTATTCAGATAAAGTATGAGGTGCTCTGGCTATAATTCTAATCCGAATAGTTTCATATAGTAGGAGAAGGTATTTTTAATGGTTAGAATGCCTACCACACTATCGTTTTCTGTAACCGTAATATGACGAGTATTTCTATCCTTCATAATTTCTACAGCTTCAAAGATATGCTGATTCTTATCCATGGTATAGAGTGGAGTGCTCATTATTTTGGAGATCGGTTCATCGAGTGACAGTCCTTCTGCAACTACTTTTCGTGTGAAATCTCTTTCTGTAACAATACCTATATGCTTCCCGTTTTCAGTAGTGATGAGTGCACTGATATTCTTTGCATCCATTTGCTTGGCGGCTTCTTGAATCGTTGCATTCACATCGACACTTTTAACCGGTGTCGTCATGAAATCTCCGACCTTTTCCTTTGGTTTTTCGGTTTGTGGTAATGCGCTCATCACAGACTCCTGATTGTTGGAATGAACAGTTGTTATTGATAAAATATTATATAGGTAATTACTATATAAATTCTCTTCTTATCAGGTATTTTTATAGAATACGGGAATGTCTTTAGCTTTACATAAAAATAGAAAAATTTCATTATTTCTCTGAAAATTTTTTATCAGCGGTTCAGGTATATATGTTTTGGACATGATTATATTAACTTTAGAGTTATTCGTGGGGCAAATTTCGGGCTGAGTTGCGCCACCTTTTTATCAGCCAGGCCTCGGTAATAATTATTCCCAGCCAGCCTGAATAAAAAGTGATATGGGATAACAAATGGTCGACCGACCATCAACCGAACCGGTTGAACAGGTTCCGCCAATCATGAGCTTCCACACCCAGTCCACCAATGAGTGGCAATTTAAGGAACCGGGCATCAGCCATATAGATAACCATACCTAGAAAATTTCCGAAAAACCAGAACATAGCAAAAACTGTTCCTGCCTTATCTCTCTTATAGAAAAATGTTATCAAAACTATTAAAGGAATGGGTAGCTGATTGATAGAGCCTCCTAAAATAGTGAGAGTCCGGTTTCCAAAAACTACAAATAGAAGGTGACCCGCTTCATGAAAGACAAGTTTGACGCTATGAATAAACGAAGATAGAAATGCCTAATCTTTTAATAATCGGTTCTTTGGGAAAGAAAATCAGGTGAGCTAGGAACAAAGCTGATAGAAAAACGAATGCAGGGGGGGGAGCGGCTTCCAGTCCTGAACGAAAAATGAAAAAAGGAGACTTTGTTCTTTATATCACTTTCTTTTTCAAGTTTTTGATCGCGTTTACTCAATGTCTTATTTTTCGAATCATCTAAATATTAAAGATACTTCTGAAAAATGACACCGCAATGAATGCAGGTTTCGGACTCAGCTTGTTCGTGTTGGCATTTGGGGTATATCATGTAGAAATAATAGGACATTTACGTCAATATTTCACTATCAGGTGGAGTAGATTTAAAGGTTAGCATTATTTAAAGAACTGTTATATAATGCCGTATACTTTAAGTGGTTATAGCCGTCTAGAGAATTACAGGTGTAGTGGTTTTTG
>ENA-OREN01001657-OREN01001657.1-marine-metagenome-genome-assembly--contig:-NODE-1657-length-25114-cov-5.470783_pt1 | contig 25114 bp, 8 predicted proteins | sample MGYA00248624_ERZ508555 | MGnify/ENA primary metagenome ERZ508555 (study PRJEB26222, sample SAMN06267773) | marine metagenome | isolation source: Saanich Inlet, British Columbia, Canada | place...
TTGTTTTATAATAATAGTAGATATCATCAATCGTTAGGATACAAGACTCCGGTTGAAGTACATTTTGGGAAGGAGGACATAAAGGGAAACAATGCCAAAAAGAATTATTTTTAGATAAGAAAAATAGACAATCATGAGAGGTTTGTGGATTTGAAAAAAGTGTAACTCCAGTCTCCCTACGGGCTCCTTCCGTTACACTTTTTGTGTTATATTGTATATGGTTAATGCATCTAAAAAATAGCATAAAATGGTCTTGACAAACCAGTCCACCTTAGTGTTCTATAAGGGATGGAATGTCTTTTTTGTGTTTACTCAGCGGTGGAACTTCCAGTGTTTGAGCGCTTAACTTCTGGAACAATCTTTGACTTAGTTGTTTCTGCATTAAACTGATGTCTGTAGTAGTAACAATGATTCTTACCTTTGAATGTACTGGTGCGCTACCATCTATTCTTATAAATGTACCCGTTTCTATAAATTGCAAGAAATGTTCCTGAATATTTAAGGACATGTTTTCTATGTTTTTGATAATCAGAGTCCCATTATTTACCAACTCCAGACAGCCGAGTCTCTTCCCTCCTTCATCAGAGGCATAGGTAACCTTTTCCTTACCAAATAATTCAGATTCAATGTGATCGAATTGTCTTCTTTCATTATGGACGGGTATTCTTTCCTTCCGTCTCTCTCTTGGTAGTACCATTTCAAATACAGGGAATTTTGCCTTTACGCTGTCCATATGGATCTTTCTGGAAAGGATCTCTTTTCCTGTTCCGGGCTTACCGATAATGGTAACGGGTGCATCATTTTTTGAAAATTTTTCGGCTCCCTTGAAGACTCCCTGCATCCTTTTTGACTTCCAGATTACACCGCTATATTGGTATTCCTTTGCCTTCTGAAGGTATCGACTTAGAGCAATTTCATACTCTTTAAGATCAATACTTTTTATATTTTGCTTTTCAATCCGTTCGGCAAACAATTTGTTAAAATGTTTGTTAATCTGGGGGTTTTCTGAAATGATTTCATCAAAGTCAGTTTTTGTAATAAAGTAAAGAAGTGAATCTTCATTCGTTTTTACCGTAGCACAACAAGGTTCTCCGGTAAGTAGAGACATCTCGCCAAAGCATTTTCCACTGGGTATAGTCGCGATAGTGAAATCTTCGTATTCTGATTCGGACACAACTCGGGCGCTTCCTGATTTGATCAAATAGAGGCGACTCCCGGGTGACTCTTTCTTGATAACGATATTATCTTTGGCAAAGGCATGTATTTGGATCTTCTCAGAGATTTTTTCTAGTGATTCTTTAGAAAGCTCTTTAAAGATAGAAATTTCCCCTAAGAATTTCACAATCTCTTCAGTCTCTTTTACAAATATTGTTGGTTTCTTTTCCATGATTTTTTACTTTTCTGTTAATACGTAAACACCATCCCAATTTTCCGGAGGAGGATCCTGTACGTAGATTTTGCATCTTTCTATATATGCCAGTGAAGGGCCATCATGAGGGTCTTTGTTCAACGCTTTTTGAAACATGGATATTGCCTTCTGCCACTCTTTTTTTCTATACATTTTCAGGCCGTCTTCATAAAGCTTTAATACCTCTCGTTTTGCCTCTTGTACTTCTCCTTTTCTATCAATGAGCTCGTATACTTTGACCGGTTTCTCTTTTCCGACAACACGAATCATATCCAGCTCTCTGGCTTCTATATGATCTTTGGCAAGTTCATAAGTACTTTCGCTTATCATGGTGTAAGTTCCATAATACTTATTAGCCGCTTCCAGTCTGGCTCCGAGATTAACTTCGTCACCAATTACCGTATATGAAAGCCTGTTCATTGAACCTACATTTCCAACAAGTACACGGCCCGAGTTCAGACCAATCCTGGCCTTTATCTGAAGCCGCCCTTCCTCTTTAAATTTTACATTCAGTTCTCGCAATCTTTTCTGATTATCAATAGTGGCCAGGCAGGCCTTTACCGCATGGTCCGGCTGTTCCAGTGGTGTTCCAAATGCGGCGACAATTGCGTCACCGATGTATTTGTCGAGAAATCCTCCATGGTCGAGTATCTGGTCTGTCATCTCGCTCAGATATTCATTAAGGAGTTCAATTAATTCTGCCGGTTGCAATTTCTCTGAAATAGAACTGAACTTCTCAATATCTGAGAAATAGACGGTGACTTCCCTCTCTTCGCCACCGAGTTTTATATCTTCGGGTTCTTTGAGAATTTCATGTACAACTTTTGGGTCCATAAAGTTTTCGAATGCGGATTTCACCCCTTTTCTCAATTTTTCTTCAGATATGAAACGATACAAAGTAATTGAAGAAAAACACAAAATTACAGTGACACTCGGATACGTTACATTCAACCACGTTCCGTCATTTATGAATCTCTCATAAACGTAATAGTTATACCCAAACCATAGTGATGTACTTGCCACTGCTCCCCAAATTGCGGGCAGTAGAGGTAGGAATATACCCAATGCAAGGCTAATACAGAGAATTGCGATTACATCTTGAAGCACTTCCCACTCTCCTCTTACCACAAATTTTTCATGTAAAATATTTTCTGTTACGGTAGCATGTTTTTCCACACCTGGTGTTTGAGATGAAAAGGGGGTAGCTATAAAATCTCCCAGGCCTGACGCGGTTGCACCGAGAAAAACTATTTTATTATTGAATGTGTCAGGAGGTATTTTTCCCTCTATGACATCACAGAACGAAAAATAGTTAAACGTGAATTCAGGGCCACAGTAGTTGATCATCATCCGGTTCCAACTATCTATGGGGATTTCAGTCTCCTTAAATATCAGCTTTTCTGTCAGCACCAGTTTCAACTCACCATAATTAATATTCTTATAGACTCTGGCGACCTGGACACCGAGTGGGGGATAAAATTCATTTTCAAAGTGAATAGCCATATACTCACTCCTGACGATTCCGGAATAATCCACGTTCGTATCCACAAATCCCTGATAAGTTACCCACTCCGCAAATGGATCAATCATGTTGAGGACTCCAACTGCCCTCTTTGGTCGATAAAGCGCCAGTAGATTATTCATTATTTCTTTTCTGTTTGTTGAGGTTAAAACCGTTAGCTCACTACCATCAGAACTCTTCTCTTTACTTTTTATATCACCTCCTGCCAGGACCGGGAAATATGCGGACTCTTTCAGCAACTCTTTGCCGGTAGCGGAAACCTCTTTTCCCGTAAGGTCGGAAGTGTCTCCTTGTACCGTATAAACAAAATCAATCGCGGAAATAATATCCATTCCATTATCTACCACAGCCCTTTTAAAAGCCTCTTTGAGCTTGGTATCTTCATCAAACCGTTTTCTTTTTTTATATAATGAAGACAGTAATTGCTCTTTTTCAGCCCCTTCCGGCAGATTCTTCCAAATCGTCGAATCATTATACTCTTTAGTTAATGTGTCAAATGCCTTCAAAATGCCATCGTTTTGTGTCTCAGAGTATATAACATCCAGAGCAAGAAGCCTTGCTTTCTCCTCTGTTATCTTATCAACAAACTCCGCGATATAACGTCTTGGCCACGGATAACGTCCCAGCTTCTTTATGCTCTTTTCATCTATTGAAACTATTACAATTTCGTTGCCAGGGTCACGTTTTCCTCTAATCTGAAACCTGACATCCACGGATTTCTGCTCAATGGCCTTGAAGATTCTCAGCGCCTTAAACGTATCACGGTCTTCAAGATTATAGATTACTATTACGATGATGAAGGTAAGGATTGAGATCAGGATTGAAGTAACTTTTGTTCCTGGTTTTAGAACTTTTAAAAACGAGGGAAACAATTTCATATAATTAGTTCCTTATAATATCTTGACGACATACAGGCTATGTATTCGTTGTACACCAAGACGAAAATCCTGTCAGGCGGACTTGAACTTATGAATCAGTGAATTATATAGGGATACTATATCGATTTCACATAAAAACTAAACTTCCTTTTAGAAATAACTGAATAGTTTCGCTGACCATTATGCTATTTTAGTGTTAAAGTATGCGATTTTGCATTGATAGAAGAGAATAATTATAGAGAATTTTGAGATGAGTATATTGCCGCACATTCTGCACCTGTGCGAGAAATAGGCTCTTCAATTTGTATTCCCTGCTTAAAAAGCAGACTAGTTGGCAGCGAAGCTATACACGTAGCTGACAACACGTAACATACTGCTTATCTGCCTGGATGTCTTTGCCTCTATTAATTTTCAGTTGCAGTTTTTCAACGCTATGATTTTTACTCTGTTATTTATCGCTTCCAAATCTGTCGTTTCCGCATGTTCCCCGCTAAAGTTTATCCTCGTGCCCGCCCGGATAAATCTGCTCGGGTGTGATAAAAACCACGCATATAAATTTCTAACCGGACACTACTGATTTTCCCTAAACTTTTTACACATTCTGTCGAAAATAACAACGATCACATATATTTAATATTATTAATTTATAAGTAACGGTTTATTAAATGCAGCAATATTAGGTTAAGACCGATAGCAACTGTGTGCAAAAGTTTTTTGAGTGTACCATGTAATCTAAGTAAAAAACAAAATAGAGGCTTTTGCACTTGACTGATGAAATGAGGAATTGTATGGCCGCGCAAAAGAAAATTCTAATATTGGCTGTTTTCGCGATCTTAAGCACTCCTTTAATGGGCGTTTCTGGTACTCATTCACCAGTTCCTCCACCTGCTTCTCATTTTTCTTCTTTCGACCACGTGGGCGTTTCGATACAGAAAACCCCTTACGATGAACGATATAAGAAGATTGAGAAAACTTTAGGAACAACATATAAAAAGGTCGAAGAATATTTGAAAATGGCAAGCAAGTTTAAATACAAGGAGGAGGCGGCAGGTGTAGACAATTGGCAACTTCCATTCGAAACCGAAAGATTAGGAACTGGGGATTGTGATGATAAGGCGGTATGGCTCTATTTGAAATTGCTTAAAGATGGAGTTGATAATGTAAGATTGGTTTTGGGAAACTACAAGAAGGGTGAGCTTAGTGTTCATATGTGGGTCAACTGGTACCAGGGAGGAGAGGTCTATATCCTTGATCCAACTATAGATAATGGTATACGGACTGCTGCACAATATTCAAATAAATACTATCAGCCTTTTTATTCATTTCATAAAGATAAAAGGTGGAAACATAACACATAACTGTCGACCTTCATGATATTGTCCTTCCGCTTAGCTATTAGGTTTAGCACTCATCACCTAATATTTGCCAACGAAGTTCTGTCCTAAAAATTTAACCCCTATGCGTTCCCTGCCTATTTTACATAAAAACGAAACTTCCTCTATAGAACCAATTGGGTAATTTGACCCACATTTGCTCCATTTTCTCTATTTACTAAATTACCTAGCCTGTAGTTTCTAAAATCGGTTATTTATACAACATACGAAACCGTTTAAACTTACAGACATTTTCGGAGAAAAGTGTTGAATAGATAAAGGGTTGGCATGTTAAATGCTATTACACTTATTACGTTTTACAAAAGATAGCAATTTTGGTACTTCTTTTGTATTATTGCCTGACTGCAAAACAGGCAGTAAGGCTTAAGGATAAAGGTGTAGTTTAAAGATTTGTAACATAACGATATCCGGAACTTACCGGAGGCGAACTTGAAATGAGTATAGGCTCAAAAAATTTATTAATCCTGTCAATCTTCATCACATTTACTTACACGTACACTCTTCCAGTGTATGCAAAAAATGTGCAACAGTTGGATGTGACTATTAATGACACAAAAGGTGATATCGAAATTATGCTTCCCAATACATTTGAATGGGTACCGGCGCCTGCAGAAGGGGGTGTCATGTTTTCTGAAGGGACCCAGATTCGTACCGGTCCATTCTCTCGTGTATCCCTTGTCTTTGCAGATAGCAGCATTGTAATTGTAGACTCGTTTACCTACATGACTGTTGAAAAATTCTTCAAATCGGGGAATGTCGTAACTACCCGGTTAAATTTAATCGTTGGTTCAATCGTAAATACCTTAAATGACGGTACTCAATATGAAAGTGATTATAAGATAGTAACACCTTCTATTACAACATCACTGAATCGTGGTGAAATTAAAAAAGTAGTATCCGGAGCAATGTACAGTGATACGGTAAGGACCGGTTACAAAAACAAAGAAAAGAAAGAGAGTACAAAAAAGAAGGGCACCGGCTACAAAAAGCAAAAAAGTGCTGGACAAATAGCCCTGGAGCAACAAAGCCAGAGAGAGTCTTCAGCTAGATAAGGGGTAAGGTCTCAACATTTAACAATCAGGAGATTTGCAAATTGTTCGAAATGGATTATACGGCAATACCCTAGCCAAGAAAAGATATGATGAAAAACTAGAAAAAATAAAGAGAGTGAATGTTAAATGATGAGACCTTACCCCTTAAAAAATCGTGATAAAATATGCCTGGCAACTCTTTTTCTGATAATTGGCCTTGCGTTTCTATTTTCCCCTCAAACGCTGTTTGCTCAGGAGGAAAGGGTAGCAGTGGTATCCCAATATAATGGCGAGGTAAAGGTCCAGCATAACGGAGTATGGAATACCGTGGCCAGAGTCGGTAACAGAATAAGGAACTCATCTGTCTATAATGGCGACACAATCGTAACCATGCCCGGCACCAATGCCGATCTGGTTTTCAGTGACAATACAACGGTGAAGGTAGAGGCGGATACCACACTGACTGTTTCCACAAGGAAGATTACGGCAGCAGACAGGGCAAAGGGAGGTTTTGTGAGGAATGTAGCAGGTACTCGGCAGGAAGTTGTAAGAAACGTTAATGTAAAGGTGGGGAAGATATGGGCCAGCATAACGCCCAGTAAATCGATTTTAACTGAGTTTGAATCGCCTACAGGTGTAGCGTCCGTAAGAGGCACGGTACTGACCTTTGCCTTTCTCGGGGGAGTTACGGGTATCGATTTAATTCACGGGTTACTGGACTTTATGAGCGCGATAAACGGCGTAGACATTTACTTTGATTCGGGTGATGCGCTGAACATTTCCGAGACAACGGACGGAAGGACGCAAGTGGATGTAGCGTCAGGTGATATAATATTAATTACCAGTGAGGGTACGATAACAATTGAAGACGGTGGCTCTCTTGATCTGTCAGTAAATCCTGATACGGGTGAGATAACGGTTAATTCAACGCAGGGTAATGTTACCATAACTACTTCAGACGGTACGACAACTCCTGTTGTATCTGGAGATAGTCTGGGGACGGCAGGTAGTGATAACAGCGACGGAGGTGATGGTGGTAACGGTGGAAATAATGGTTCGGGAGGATCCGGTAATTCTGGCGGGAGCAACGGTCCGTCTACTAATCCGGATCCATTCTTTGGAACTACACCATCTCAATCAAATCAAACACAGCAGGAATCAAGTACAGATACTACATCAGGTTCTACAAGCAATACACTTGCAAGTGAATTTACAGATGATTTTAGGAGTGGTGGGTTTACAACTCCACAAACAGCAGGTTCTGATGCAATAATTAATGGAAGTGATGATTGGAATGACACAACCAATGCCACCGTAAATACCAGTTTTGAGGGTATCGGAGCACATGATGGTGATTCTGAAAATAATTTTGCCATAATCTCAACCTCAACTGGAAGTGGCGATACTGTCAATGTTTTTGGTGACAAGTTCGATTTAAACACTATTAATGACTTTTACAAAAGTCAACTAGGTGTGACATCCACTATTCTCCCAGCCGAGGGGGATCTAAACACTTACAATCTCACAGGTGTTGACTTGCTGTGGGCGGTACAACCTGGCAATGATTATACCCTGGCAGAACTTAACACAATGCAATCTTTTCTTGATGACGGTGGCAGGATTATGTTTATGGGTGAGCACGGCACTTTTGCTCCAGCAGAAAATACCAGGATAGGTAGCGCGATATCAAGCCTTGGTGGTAATATGTCTATTACGAATACTGTCAAAGACGGCGGATTCCATGACGCAACTAGTGCGAACGGACAAATTCTACCGAATAAAACCCTTACTGATGGTGTGAATACTTATAATTATGCTGCTTTTGCCCCTATAAACGTCAGTGGTACGGCGGAAAAGCTCATTCTGGGTACGGAAAATTCTACGATGCTGGCTCAACAACAAATTGGTTCAGGGAATGTTTTCGTTATGACCGACCAGAATACCTGGGACAATGTCAATTCGGCATCAAATGACAATAACGTATTTTTTCAAAATCTATTATATAATTCGCCTGTATCGTCCGGTACTCTGCGGAAAGATTTCGTCTTTACTCAAAAGGGAGAGCATCTCCTTGAGTTCAAATATAACTATGCAACAATTAACGGTGATGGCAGCACAAGCAGCAATATAAAAGCGCATATACATAACGGTGGAACGACTATAACCCTTTCTCTAGACTTGGATACATTATATGCCATAAGCGGCAACGATGATGGTTTTGAAACCCGCTGGATGCAATTTAGTGATAAGTTTGATCTGGAGGCAGGAGCGACATCGGTTGATTTCCATGTGGAACTCAGTGATAGTATGACAAGTACAGATGCTTTGCTTATAGACGATTTCTCTGATCCTTTAGTCGAGAGTTATGAAGAGACTCCAGCCCCAAGTACGGATTATCTGCTTACGTTTGCCAGGATGATGCGCGATAATATTGACGTTCAAAGTGAGGATGAAACCGATCAACCGGAGTACCGGACATTCGTCGATGACATTGACGAGGTCATTGATAACATAGCAAGTGATCCAAGCATGCTAAGTATTAAGGATCGGTTCGATGATTTATCGGCCGCAAGAAATAATCTTATTGAACATGAACCGATAAAAGAATCAAGGCAGCATTTTTCTATCGCCCATCATCTTTTAACTTCAAAAATAATTGCTGATGACAGCGTCACGGTAAACCATCCTGATATCGAAAAAGAAATTGATACGGCATTGGCCTTTATGACAGAACACATAAACGACTTTGGAGAAACTCAGGACCATATAGACATAAATTCACAGATTGACAGCATAAAGACGAAGGTAGGTACGCTCCGTAGCAATATTTATGATACCTCCGTTGCAGCCTCGATAAAGAGCGAAGTACAGGAGGCATTTTGTGATGTCATTGACCACACGATCCACAGCGACACTATAGAAGGAGCAAACCCATTCCACTTCTGCCACGGCAACATGGACGAGGGCGGGTAATTAAGGGGGTCATAAGGGGTCAACAAAATTAATGTTAAATGTTGAGACCTGACCCCTTTTCCTTTTAAGGGATTTCGAAGCCCATATTCAGGTTTTCCCTTATTGTCGTTTTATGCCGGTTTATGTACAATATACAGTTAATTGGAAATAAATAACTTTATATAATACTGCCGTCGTGATGAAAAAAGCTATTTGTACAATTTCGTATTTATCAACATCAATTTCAGCAACACCGAATCACGCATTAATTCCAACAAATATATCGCGTTTCAGAGTTTCTCAAACGCTTCAAATACAATCATCAAATTTTCTTATTCTTATTAAATTTACGTATAGGAATTCCAATGATTTTCTCTGTCATTCCCGCTCAACAGATTGCCTGTCCGAATAGGTACAGGCGGGCGGGAATGACAGAGAAAGGTTAAAATTTTTTGCTTTTGTATAAGTAGTGGTAGTAGGGTGTTCTGCGACAGATGATAATTATGATCGAACTTAATCAACGCTTTGTTTAGTCAGTTAAACCAATCAGCTCATGGTTGCTCTTAGTAAAACAAATATGATGATTCGACGTAAGTCTATAAAAAACCGTAGTGAGATATGCCTGTCAATTCTTTTTCTTGTCAGCATTGTACTTCTATCCACTCCTCAAACACTGTTTGCTCAGGAGGAGAGAGTTGCAGTGGTATCGTCATTTGACGGAGAGGTCAAGATACAGCACGGCGGGGTATGGAAGACCGTAACCAGGATAGGCAACAGGATGAAGAATTCTGCCATCTATAGCGACGATACGGTTGTAACCACGCCCGGTACAACAGCAGTCCTTATCTTCAATGATAGTACCCGCCTGGAAGTAAAAGAAGATACAACAATGACTATCTCTGAGAAACAGATAGTCGAAGAGGTAGCACACCAAGGTTACGTTGCTAATGTATCCGGTGCACCAAAGAAAGAGATAGTCAGGAACATTAAAATAAAGGCAGGGGGATTGTGGGCCAGCGTAACTCCCAGCAAATCGGTATTGACAGAATTTGAGACGCCTACCGGTGTGGCATCGGTAAGGGGAACGGAGCTTTCGGTAGATTATGACGCGACAACCGGTATTGCTGCCATAGACCTGGGCAAAGGTAAAATCGTATACGTGAGTCCTGGCGAAGACGCGGTCTTTGATATGGGCGGTGGCGATGTCGTTCATGTTGCAGTTCCGGAGAGTGGAAGTGGAGTAGCGCTAAATGTTGTATCCGGTGATATTGAGGTAAATACTCCTGCGGGAGATGTTGTTAATATGAATACGGGTGATGGGGTAGAAGTGAGTTCATCGGATACAGGTGATACGTCGGTGGCGGTAACAGCTACAGGTGATGACGGAGGCGTTTCTGTAGAGACCGCTGCGGGTAATGTAGAGATGGATACCGGTGACGCGGTAGAAGTAGCTTCGACGGATTCAGGAGAAGCATCGGTGACGGTAACGGCAACCGGAGATGACGGAGGAGTTACGCTGGAGACCAGTGAAGGTACTTTGACGATTGGTGATGCAGGTTCTCTTGAAGTAGCAGTAGATCCTGGCACGAACGAGATTACGGTAACTGAAACGGTGGGTGAGGTTACCATAACAACTGAAGACGGCACTACTACTGATGTTGGTATTGGTGATGGCGTTGGAACGGTGACAACGGATGTGTCTGAAGCCATAGAAGGTGGAGCGGGCCCTGGCGCGCAGGGAACGCCGGCAGGTGGTGGTGGAGATGGTGGAGGCGGTGGAGACGGCGGAGACGGCGGAGACGGTGGAGACGGTGGAGACGGTGGAGACGGTGGAGATGGCGGAGATGGCGGAGATGGCGGAGATGGCGGAGATGGCGGAGATGGCGGAGACAGAGGAGACAGAGGAGATGGCGGAGACGGAGGAGGTGTAGGCGGAGGTGGTCAAAGTCAAAATGATCTTGGTTCTCAGAACCAGGATAACGCAGATAATAATAATAACTCAAACCAGGCCCCCGTTGCTGAGGATGATAGTTTCGATATGTTCGAAGGTGGCACGCTTACAATCCAGACAGATGAAGTGCTTGATAACGATAGCGATCCCGATAATGATAGTTTAAGTGTCAGTACATTTGATGGTACAACAACAATGGACGGGTCGGTAGTCACCGGAAGTTTGAGATACACACCACCACAGATTCTTAACAATAATGGAACATACACTCTTGATTTTTACGGAGAGGATAGTTTTACCTATACAATTGCAGATGGCAATGGTGGTACGGCTGTGGGCACGGTAAATGTTAATGTCCTTCCGGTAAATGATATGCCGGATTTCACCAAAGGTAGTGACCAGACGGTAAATGAGGATTCCGGTGCTGGAGATGTCACTGGCTGGGCGACTGGTTTCGACCCTGGTCCTGAGAATGAGTCTGAACAGACGCTCTTTGGCTTTAATGTTGTGAATAACACCAACACTGACCTCTTTTCTGTACAGCCATTTATAGATGCAAATGGAAAGCTGACGTATACGCCTGCCGCTGATGCGTTTGGAGAGGCTACGGTAACGATGAATGTGCAGGACAGTGGCGGCACGGAAAACAATGGAGTGGATACATCCGCGAACCAGACGTTTGCTTTAACGATTAATCCGGTAAATGATATGCCTGAGTTCACCAAGGGGAGTGATCAGGCGGTAAATGAAGATTCCGGCGCTGCAGCGGTAAATGGCTGGGCAACGGGAATTTTCGAAGGAGCTGCTAATGAATCTTCTCAGACGCTGACATTTGATGTAACGAACGACAATAATTCGTTTTTCTCAGTACAACCTTCTCTAAACGCTCAGGGAAATTTAACCTATCAACCTGCTGACGACGCCTTTGGAACTGCGAATATAACGGTTAACTTATCTGATGATGGCGGGACTCCAAACGGGGGAGAGGATACGTCCGGGGACCAGACGTTTTCGCTTACAATTAACCCTATAAATGATATACCTGTTTTCACCAAAGGGGGAGACCAGACGGTATTTGAGGATGCCGGGTCACAGAATGTGAATGACTGGCCGAGTAACATATCTACCGGTCCTGCTAATGAATCCGGCCAATCATGGGACTTTGAGATAACAAACTATAATCAAGATCTGTTTGAGGCTTGGGGAATGCCGGCGATAGATGGGAGTGGTCAATTGTCCTTTACTCCAAAAGAAGACGCTAATGGTAGTACTGATTTGACGGTTTCTTTAATAGACGATGGTACATCGGTAATTAATGGAGTACTTATAGTTGATCCTAAGACGTTTTCGGATACGTTTACGATAAATATCAACCCGGTGAATGACGTGCCCCTATTTACTCTCGGAGACGATCAGTCGGTGAATGAGGATTCCGGTGCTGTATCGGTAAGCGGCTGGGCAACCGGTATAGCGGCAGGTCCTTCGGATGAATCCGGCCAGGTATTAACGTTTGATGTGACGAATGACAACAATTCGCTCTTTTCCGTACAACCGACCATAGACCCCGATACAGGAGAGCTCTCCTATACGCTGGCAGACAGCACCCCGGGTACTGCTATTTTATCTATTTTCTTGCAGGACAACGGTGGTATCGCTAATGGAGGAGTGAATACCTCACCGATACAGGCATTTACGATTACGGTCAATAATATTTTAAACGAAGATAGCCAGGCATTAGCCCTCATGAATTATTATGGTGTTGGTGGTTTTGCCATCCCGGAGAAGACGAGTTCCGTGGTAATCGGGAATGACCTGTTTGAGTCGATTGATATCAGCCCGTCCGGTTATATCCATGGTAGTGGTAATGGTGGTCCAGGGGAAGATGGCCTTGAAGTGAGTATTGTTGACAATGATAACGGTGATCAGGGTATTATGGCTGATGACGGTTTTGGTTTAAGTTTTACTAAAGGTGATTCCGGAGCCCTTGTCACCACGTTTAGAGATCATGATGGGGATTCTGCTGATGATGAAGGTCCGAATATTGAACAGGGTGGTACAAAAGGCACCTCTTTCTACTCACGGGCAACCGGTAATAGTGTTACCGCAAATACCTCATTCGACGATCTGCTTGTTTCTCATGAATACCGACTGGACGACTTGATTACCGATAGCCACAATGTATTGGTAGTAGATGTAACAATCACAAATACGGGCAGTGAGACTATACGGAACCTGAAATACAGAAAAAAGGCTGATTTTGATATTGATGAGACTGATTGGACGGTAAATCCGGAGGATGAGCCTATAGACAGATTTATTGTACCCTCTATTGATCCGGGAGATACGCTGATAGAGTCTGTATCTGCTCCTTTTTTTGGCACGGTGGGAAATGATCCTCTCGGTATTGACATAACGAATAGTGATCCGGGACCGCATACGGAAGACAATGCCGCCGTATTCCAGATGGACCTCGGGGAGTTGGAGCCTGATCAGAGTATAACGTTCCCGGTCTTTTTCGCTGCGGATAATCCTACTATCGATGAACTTGATCCCGGTAATAACAGAACAGCATCTGAAAATTTATTACAGAACATAGGCAGAGTTGGTTCTACAACCTATATCGAGGTTTCAGACCCTTCAAATGCTAATGCAACATTCGCCCTTGGTTCCGGTAATGATTCGCAGCTCTATGTACCGATAGATGCGGAGAATGAGGACATCAGTGCCTTTAATATCATATCAGATACGTTATCAACCATGATAGGTCTCCTCGCGGAGACGACCTATTCAAGCCATGCCAAAGTTATCGCAGATTCTACTGACGGGTTAGTAAATCTTACAGACATTGCAATTGGTAGCATTGATGGAAGCGTATTTGTCACTGATAGCGGTTCACAAAGGGTCTTGGAAGTGCTTCCGGACGGAACTGTCAATACCATTGCTGACGCAGCAGACGGGATAAATAATCCTACAGGAATTGCAAATAACGATGGATTCTTTCTTCTTGTCACTGACAGCGGTTCTAAAAGTATCTTGGAAATGCAGCTGGATGGAAGTTTCATCAATACTATTGCGGATGCAACAGATGGGATAAATAATCCTACAGGTATTGCGGTTAATGGTGGGCCATATTTCATTTCTGATAGCGGTTCTGACTCTATTATCAAGTATGCTGAAGGAATTTCAACAATTGCCAATGAGAACTCTACAGGCGGCAGGCTTGATGAACCTCAGGCCATTGCATTTAGCCAGGACGGGACAATGTTGTATGTTGTTGAGAACGGCTTCGACGCTATTCTCAGGATTGATCAGTTAACGGGGGAGACGAACAGGATTGCCACAGAACGTTCTTCAGACTGGGATATCAACGAACCGGTAGACATTACGGTTGGCAGTGACGGGTTCCTCTATTTTGTAGATGCCGGCAATAACTCTGTATTTAAGGTGAATCCTTTAACGGGTGAAACAAAGTTCCTTGCCAGTGCGGATACTACCGGCGGATTGCTTTCCGACCCCACCGGTATTGCCATAGACGGTGATGGAGAAATATACGTCTCTTCTGCTACCAACGGAATAGTAAGGCTCCTGAAAACTACCAATGATAAAACGCTTCACGCGCAGGCACTTAAACTGCGTGCTGATATAGTCGCGCATGACCAGGAATTTTCTGATCCTGCTAACGCGGGAATTATAACAGCCCTGGATGGCGTCATAGCAAAGCTTCAAAATAATGTGGATGTAGGTCCCCTTGGTGATGATGGCCTAAGTAATAACGGTGTAAATCATGCCGAACTTTATATACCGGCTACGGAACTGTTTAATGATCTGGAGACTATCAGGAATAACTTTATTGCACAGGCAGGTTTTCCGGATTCACTCGCCAGTCATACAACGGTTACACATCTATTATTGGATGCGCTTAAGCTGGCCGATGATAGTGTGAGCCTTCATCTGGATGAAATAGAGGCAAACCTGAGTAAGGCGGAAGCCTACCTTACAACCCATAGTAATGATGATGGTGATGCGGCTGATGGTGATCTGATTGAACTATTTAGTCCTATTCTCTTTGATATTACAATCTTAAGGGATGGTGATTCAACGGATGAGGCCACTGATAATGATGTAAGGCAGGGTATAGAAAGTTTATTGACGAATCTTGTTGACCACGTCTCGCTCGGCAACAATCCGTTCCATTCCCTACAGCCTTTTACCAATACCGACGCCGTTAACATGATGTTTGATAACGGTGTAGGTGGTGTCTTTGATCCGGCTCTTGCCCTTAATTCCAGACCCGTTATAGATAATGGTACCCTATCGGCGGGAGTAAACACAGATGGCTCATTGATAGAAGAAGCTGATTTTGAATTTGGTACCGGATTAAGGATGAAGGGGTTTACGAATATGGGTGAATTAGGAGGAGACGTGCTGACCGAAGATGGATATGGTGTCAGTTATCGAACTCTTGATGATCAGGGTTTGGCAGCTGGAGATTTTGTGGCAAAGGTTGGAAGTGGCGGTGGAGCAGACTCCTCAACTCATGGTACCACTATTTATACCAAACATAATAAGAGACGTATGGAGACATTTGCCTCTCAAGTGGGAGTAGACAGAAATGATCCTTTACAAGCAGGAGATCTGGCTGTAACCCACCAGTTCAAGCTCCTGCCGCAAGCAGACAATGCTCCTGAAGGTGACAGCAGGGAGAATGTAATGTCTGTAGAGGTGACTGTGACTAATACGGGTGATAATACCATCACAGACCTCCTTTATAGAAGGCTTGCGAATATTGATAGCGGCAGCCCTGTAACAAATGATGATAGCTTTTTTACGGTTCATGATGATGGTATTTCGAGTGATCTTAACGTGACTGGGGCGCCTAACGTTGATGGAACTTCCGCTGACCCTGATCCCCCCAGTTTAGATCCGACGACCAGTGTTGGTAATAACTTCCCCAGTACTTATGCCGGTGACCTCGATGCCCTGATCCAGTTTGATCTTACTACTTTGGGGCCGGGAGAGAGCAAGACATTTGAGTTCTTTTACGCGGGTGATAATTCTACGGATGACTTGTCAAATACAATAGGTGAGACCGTTACCGATGCGAGATACGTATCCAGCACATCCAGTACTGAATTCGTATACCCTGCGTTTGCACTGGGTACGGGCACGGATATAGCATCATTCGACAGGGCTGACGTGGCATCAAGAGAGGCGAGCTACTTTAATATCTTCACCGATACGATGACATTGATGATCCAGAACATGGCAAAGGCAAAGTATACGGCCTTGACGGTTGTCGATGCGGTGGGAACGGGGGGATTGATTGATGATCCTTCAGGTATAGTAATTGATGGTAACGGGGACTTGATTGTAACCGATGCGTCTTCAGCGTCGGTTTTGAAAATTGAGAAAGACGGTGCATTTCCAAGCGGTCATCAGGATACGGTAAGTGTCATTACAGATGATGTCAACTTGTTAAATAACCCTGGCTTTGAGTCAAGTCTTACTGATTGGACGACAGATAATGCTGCTATACGAACTGGTAGCCCTTCACCTCATAGCGGAATCAAATATTTGATGGGTGGTGCCAATGGTACATCTTCTAGCTATACTTTTCAGACAATAGATTTGTTGGATGAAGGTTTTGCGATAGGAGAACTTGATTCTAATGTGCTTACTCTAAATTTTGGTGGTTGGCAGTCCGGATGGAATACACAAACTGACAGAGGGAAAATTGAGATTGTTATGAGAGATACGTCATTGCAAGCTTTAGGCTCAATGGATCATGATTGGTTCTATTCAAATCATACCTGGGTTCTGAAGGAAGGTTCTACTGATTTACTGGTGGGAACACGATATATTGATTATGGTTTTCATGCCCAGAGATTTCAGGGATCCAACAATGATGCATATCTTGACGATGCGTTTCTTGATATTACCTCCGCAGAGGGACTGATTCTTGCTCCACAAAAGATAGCAGTTGACATTGATGGAAACTTTATCATAGCAGACAACGGCTCTCGGAATATCTTGAAGGTAAATCCAACTACCGGAGTAACAACAGTTATTGCTGATGTTGCTGGTTCCGGTGGATTGATTGATTCTCCTTCCGGCATTGTAGTCGACATTGATCCTGGAAGCCCTAATTATGGGGACTTAATTGTAACAGACTGGGGTTCAGATGCTGTTTTGAGAATAAAGAAGGATGTATCGTCTCCTACCGGTTACGAAGATTCTGTTTCTGTCGTTACCGATTCTTCCCGTTCGCCTGGATTATTTACAAACCCGGTATCCGTAGCAATTGACAGTAATGGTAACATAATCGTAGTCGATGGGAGTTCTGCGATACTCAGAGTAGACCCCATAACCGGGAAGACTGCGATGGTCGCCAGTGAGTTCATCACTTCTCAAGGAGAAGAGATTATTCATGACCCTCAAGGTATCGCAATTGACAGCAATGGACTTTTAATAGTATCTGACAGTTCTTCTGCTGTTGATGATGACGGGTTCTCGTCTATGGCTGGCTCGATCTTGATAATTGACCCAGTTAGTGGCGACACAAAGAGGATAATAGCATTGGGAAATGTAGTAGGTTCTTATATTGATGATGCCCTTGTTGAACACGTGAAGGAAGGCAGTATTTTGCCGACGGACATTGCATTTAATGATAGTGACGGTTCAATCTTTTTTGTTACTGAAAATGAAGTAGGTAATAACTCTATAGTAAAACTTGTCGAGACGACGAGCTCCGAATCCCTGCTTGCTCTTGCAGAAAAAATTCGGGCCGATATGGTTGCGCACAATGAAATATATTCGGATTCGATTATTGATGATCTGGCACACCAGCTCTTTATTGATGATCTGGACGGTGTTATTGCTGATATAGAGAGCAATCTGAATAATCCTGATAACCCGGGTATCTGGGTGAGCAGACAGGACATATTTGATTCATTGCGGACGACGAGAGATCTTCTGGCAGAGCATGCCGACATGCAGGAGCCGGTAGAGCATGCCTCTATCGCGCATCTTCTTTTAGATTCGAAGAGACTGGCGGATGATCAGGTCAGGCTTAATCTTGCCGCTATTGATACGGAGATCGGCCTGGCCCAGGCCTCTCTGCAAAATCATATAGTTAACTCCGGTAACACAACCGTTCATAGATATCTACTGTCACAAGTTAACAGTATCGCGTCAAATATAGATTCCCTCCAGACTGATATCTATGATATTAACATGGCTGCATTAATACAGAGTGGTGTGGAGGGGGCTTTTATCGATGTTATCGACCACATGCTTTTTACCGATCAGGAGCGCTCACACAGCCATAATGAGCTTGTCCATAACCCGTTCGAACCACACTCGCCAAATGGAGAGAGAAATGGTGATGTAATGTCATCGAGCGAAGGACTGGAACTGATGAATTATTACGGAGTAGGCGGTTTTTCCATACCGGAGAACCCCAACTCTGTAGTGATTGGAAACGACTTTTTCACACACATTGACATTGGTCCTGAGGGAAGTATCCGTGGATTTGCTGATGGTAAAAAAGGTCTTGCGCCCAGTATATTGAATAACGGACTTAATGAGGAAGACCGGGGCATCCTGTTTGATGATGGTTTTGGCATTAGCTTTGATAAGCCGGGCGTTAACGGAGCGCTTCGTGCCACCTTCGGTGGTGGAAGTGATGTTTACCCGGATGCTGTAGGAACGGCACTCAATGAAGGTTTAATAGCAGAAGATATAGAGGTGAATGGTAGTAAAGGAAAGGCGTTCTATTCACGTTCAGATGGTAATAGTGTTACGGCAAACACCTCGTTCGATGACGTGCAAATTTCCCACGCCTATCGGCTTGTCGAGAGTGAAAATAGCGGTGCTAACGTCTTAATAGCAGAGATAACCATAACGAATATGGGAGTCCGGACCATATCGGATCTGAGATACCGAAGAAAGACTGACTTTGATATTGGTGGGGATAAAGTGAACGATTATTATGGTTATAGTTATTTTTATTCGAATGAGAGCTATTTTGATCAATTTGACGTTCCCATTCCTGACCCGGATGATGAGCTTGTCGACGACGTTGAGTCGCCATATTGGGATGACGTGGGATTGGACCCTTCATATGAAGGTAATGATCCTATTGCGAATAATCCTGGTACGGATGTAGGTGACAATGCGGCCGTAATCCAGATGGACCTGGGTACTTTAGGGCCGGGTGAAAGTATAACCTTTCCGGTGATTATCGCCGGTGACAATCCTACTGTTGATGAAGATAATCCGGCTAACAATAGAACAGCTTCTCAAAATCTGGCAGACAGTATAGCTGATGTGATATCAACCACCTATATCGAGGTCTCAAGTACGTTGTTAGATGAAAGCACGGGGGCATATGCCCTTGGCACAGGGTCACTTAACCTTGAGGCACCTACCGGAGTGTCACCGGAAGGCAGGGAGCATTTTCAATTCATTACAGATACCATGTCCCTCATGATAGGCCATCTTGCTGATACGAGCTATTCGAGCCATGCAGAAAATCTTACTGTTTTTGCAGGATCTACAGGCGCCAGGGGTATAGCATTTGACATTAATGGCGACTTGATTGTTACCGATGTGCAGACAGATACGATCTATAGAATAAACCCATCCGATAGGAGCACTTCTCTGATCACTTCAGGGGGATTGTTTGATTATCCCGGTAGCGTTGCGGTCGACACTAATCCTGCCAGTGTTGATTACGGGGACTTAATCGTAACAGACGTTTTTGGACAGTCACTTTTCAGGGTAGATCCCTCTGATGGGACTACTACACAAATCTGGAATGATAATATGGAAGTAGAGGGCTTGACCATTATGCCTACCAACGTTGCAATCGATGGTAATGGTGATTTGATCGTAACTGATGTGATGGGCTCTTGATTATTAAGGTTGGCACCGGATGGAAGTACTGGTGAAGCCATAGCCAGCTTTTCCGGATTAACGGGCGGGTATGATTCAGGTGGGAGAATTCTTAGTCCTGAGGGAGTTGCTATTGACGAAAGTGGGATGTTGTATATTGCCGATTCCAGTTCAAATGCAATTCTCAGAGTCGATCCCGTATCGGGTAAGACATATAGACTCGCCACAAATAGTTCAACGAATGGAGATCTTAACATACCTGTAGACATTACGATTGATGAGAGAGGGTTCCTCTATTATGTAAATGGTCTAAGCAATGAAATATTCAAGATGCACCCTGATACAGGCAAGACAAAGTTTATTGCCAGCGGGAATACTACAGAGGGGATAATTGATAGTCTGGTCAGTATTGCCATTAACAGCAATGATACGATCTTTACCACAAATGTATCAAGTGATAGCGGTAATAGTGGTGTAGTAAAGCTTCAAAAGACTACGAATGATGACGCCCTTTTTGCCTTTGCCGAAATGATGCGTGCCAATTTGTTTACACACGATGATACATTTCCTGATTCGGAACACATAAGAGTTATGTCTGCCCTGAATAACATCCTCTTAAAGATTGATGCAAATGCTTCCATTGCAAATACTTTCAATAATACGGAAATATTTGGCGATATTGAGTCGGTCAGAAATGACTTTGTTGCGCACGCGGGACTTGCGGACGTCTTTAGCCACCTGGATGTTTCGCACCTCTTACTGGACGCGTTTAAAATGGCGAATGACAGCGTTCCTCTTTACATTGATGAGCTTGATGCGGTTATAGGTAAGGCAAAGTTCTATCTTGAGAATTATAATTTTAGCGGTGAAGGCGTCAGTCCACACGATGATCTACTAACAACTATTGATGGCATTCTCTCAAATATTGTCACGGTAAAGGGTAACATAAGGGATTTAGAAACTGCCCGTTCGGTAAAAAACAGCCTGGATGACGCGTTAACTGGCTTTGTCAACCATGTCTCCCCCGGCAACAATCCATTCAAATTCCTCCAGCCGTTCACCAATAATGATGCCGTTCAAATGATGGCGGATAATGGTGTTGGCGGCGCCTTTATACCTTCTCTTGCGATTAATACTGAAAACGTTATAGACAATGGTACGTTGACCGTGGGAATAAGCCGGGACGGCTCATTAATTGAGCCGAATTTGACAAATAATAACGGGGGAGTCGGTCTGATCATGGATGGGTTTACCAACAATGGTAATGAAGGGGGAGATGTCCTGGCTACCGGCACACCTTCTGAGGGGTATGGTGTCTCCTATTTTTCCGGGGGAAATAATTTCGTGGCAAAGGTTGGAAGCGGTAACGATGCAGACTCATCAACTCATGGTACAACTATATACACAAAACATAATGAGACGCGTATGGAGACCTATACATCTAATGTTGGCTTAGGACGAAGCAGCTCCTCATATGTTCAAACTGATCCATCATTGGTAGGGAACTTAAGCATCACTCATAAGTTTAAACTAATTCCATCACCTTACGAGGCACCTGAAGGATATTCTCGCGAAAAAATAATGTCCGTTCAAGTAACGGCAACTAATACAGGAAATGATCAAATTCTTGGTCTTCAATATAGAAGGTTAGCAGACTTTGATAATGGTTCTCCTGACGTAGCGACTGATAGTATGTTTCTGGCAAACGGTTCTACTGGGATTGTGTCCGGTGATGCAACTCTTAATCAAATGCGTGCTCAAATTCCATCAAGACCTAATTCTTTTGATCCAACAATAGTTGACATTGATGGAATAGGAACAGGTACTGGTGATTTTAATGCCTTAATCCAATTTCACCTTGACACATTAGCGCCGGGTGAGACCAAGACCTTTGAATTCTTTTACGCCGGGGATGACTCTTCAACTGATTTGGCAAATACAATAGACGAGGCGGTAAATGATGCAAGATACGTCTCAAGCACGTCCAACACGGTAGACCCATACCAGACATTCGCACTGGGCACAGGCTCTTCAATAAATTCATTCGACAGCGCGTACGTAGGGTCAACAGAAGCGGACCACTTTGGTATACTTGGCGATACCGTGTCACTGATGCTCAGGAATCTTGCATTGATAACCTATGCTGCTAAAACGGTTGTCAGCGAAGATTCTCTCGGCGTAGAACTTATGGATAATCCCAAAGACATTACCATTGACAACAATGGGGACTTAATCGTAGTTGATGAATCATCCGAAAAGGTTTTGAGATTACATGAAGAAACTCTGGATGACTTAATTACTCCGAGTGGCGTCTGGACAACAACAGTTATCACCGATCGACCCACATCCGGAAATTTGATCGAAGATCCTAACGGCGTTGCAGTAGCCGCTAATGGTGATATTTTTATTACTGACGACGGTACTGGTATAGACGCAATATTGAAAGTAGACCCGTCTGATGGAAGCACTTCCGTCATAGCCAGTAGAAGTACCGAAGGATCATCGATTATTAGAAATCCTTCCGGTATTGCGATAGCCAGTAATGGTGACTTAATCGTAACTGATGAATCATCAGAAAAGATTTTGAGACTCAGTGAAACAACTCCGGGCGTCTGGACAACAACTGTTATCACCGACCTGGCTACTTCCGGTAATTTGCTTGAAGACCCCAATGGCGTTGCAATAGCCAGTAATGGTGATATTATTATCACTGAAGATAGTGTAGACGGTGTAATGAAAGTAGATCCTTCTAACGGAAGCACTTCTGTCATAACCAGCCAGAGTACCGAAGGGACACTTATTTTTGATAATCCTGAAGGCCTTACCATTGACAGTAATGGTTTATTAATTGTAGTTAACAATAACGACGATGGTGCTCCGGTGGGTATAGATTCGGTTTTAAAGGTCGATCCGGTTACTGGTGACACAAGGATTATAGCTACAGAAACCTCAACAGGTGGAAAGATTAATGAACCTAAGGGGGTTGTAGTCGGTGAAGACGGTTCAATCTTTATTGCTGATACTGGTAGTGATTCCATAGTAGAACTTGAAGAAACGACGAGCACGGATTTTCTTCTTGCCTTCGCAAGGAAGATACGGGGTGACATGGAAACTCACGACGATGAACATACAGACGTGAATGATGAGACAGTTCAAGCAGATCACGATGACTTTCTTGCAGATATTGATAGTGTCATTACTGATATAGTGACAAATATCGGTGATCCCAATAACGTAGATAAGACCGTTATATCCGGCAAATTAAAAGGCGCATGGGAGGGGCTTGTGACTCACGCGGATATGCAGGAGCCCGCGCAGCATGCGGCTATTGCGCATACCCTTTTAGATTCCAAGAGACTGGCTGATGATCAGGTCAGACTTAATCTTGCTTCAATCGAAGAAGGGATTACTCTGGCAAAGGCCTTTATGGAAGATCACATAAATGACTTTGGCGACACGACCGTACATAGAGATATAGATAGCCAGATTGACAGCGCATTGGGTAAGGTAAGCATACTCAAGAACAATATCTATGACACCTCTGCCGCCGCCTCAATAAAGAGCGAAGTACAGGAGGCGTTTTGTGATGTCATTGACCACACGATCCGCAGCGACACTATGGAAGGAGCAAACCCATTCCACTTCTGCCACGGCAATATGGATCAATAAGGAGGGGTCAGGTCTCAACATTTGACATTTGGCAGGCGTTTTGTTAGATTACGCGCATGGCAAGGCCGTTAAGACTATCTTTTAAAGATGCGGTTTATCATATAACCGCGAGAGGTAATAGAAGAGAGAATATCTTTTATTCAGAAGCAGACAAGGCTAAGTTTCTTGAGATAATGAATGAGACATTTGAAAAGTATTCATTTGTCTGTTATGCCTACTGCCTCATGGACAATCACTATCATCTCTTTGTCAAAACGCTCCTGCCCAATATTGCGGATGGAATGCATTATCTTAATGCCTCATACTCTAACTGGTTTAAGGCAAAACATAAGATTGTGGGTGTGATATTTCAGGGTAGATATAAGTCAATCCTTGTAGAAGAGGATGCGTATAGTACAAAGCTCTCATCTTATATACATTTAAATCCGGTACGCGCACGGATTATTGATAATATCAATGAGTATGAATGGAGCAGTTATTTAGATTATACGGGAGAAAGGAAATCAATTGAAAGGTTGGATATTGGGTTTATTTTAAAACAGTTTGATACTGATCAGGATGAGGCAGTAAAGAAGTATGAGAGATTTGTGCTTACTAATACCGATATGGATAATCCGATGGGAGATTCATTTAAGGGAATTGCCATTGGAGGCAAGGCCTATATAGATAAAATCAAAGAGAAAATAAAATTGATGGGCAAGAAGAGAGAAATCGGAGAAACAAAGCTTGCCGTAACAAATACAACGGAAGAGATAATTAACGTAGTCAAAAACATATTTTCAATAAGCAGAGAAGAGATATTTAACAAACAGAGAGGTAATAAGTATCGTCAATTAGCAATATATCTCGTGAAGAAATATACGTGCTTAAAGCTTAAGGAGATAGGTATATTATTCAAAATGGATTATGCAGCGATATCCCAGGCGAGCAAAAGATATGAAGATGAAGCAAAGATAAATAAAAAAATATTTTCTATAATGAGAAAAGCGGAGAAACGCTTAAATAAGGAGGCTAATGTTAAATGTTGAGACCTGACCCCTATATTATCTTTTTTATGTTTATTTTTGTCCTTTCTGCGCATGCGCAGGCCGAAGAGAAGCTCAATATTACCGCAAAGAGTGTAGAGGGTGATGTGGAAATAATGCCCCCAAATACATCTGAATGGATACCGCTAATAACAGGTGATACTTTTTCAGAAGAAACACAGGTCCGTACAGGTCCGTTATCCAGCGTGTCCCTCGATTTTGCCGATAGCAGCGTTTCCATGGTTAACTCTTTTACGTGTCTGACTGTTGAAAAATTCTTTAAATCCGGCAATGTTTTGACTACAAGGGTAAAGCTGGATGTCGGTTCAGTAGTAAGCACGTTAAATGAGGGATCTCCATTTAAGAATGATTATAAGATAGTGACACCT
>ENA-OREN01001658-OREN01001658.1-marine-metagenome-genome-assembly--contig:-NODE-1658-length-25103-cov-5.311276_pt1:0-20000 | contig 25103 bp, 22 predicted proteins | sample MGYA00248624_ERZ508555 | MGnify/ENA primary metagenome ERZ508555 (study PRJEB26222, sample SAMN06267773) | marine metagenome | isolation source: Saanich Inlet, British Columbia, Canada | place...
CCAAAGCGGTCGATCACGCGAAGCACTGAAGGAAACCGAAGCGGCTATTAGCCGAGTGGTCTCTGGTGAACAGCGTGTCGAGCTCATGGCGCAGCCGCCGTATGTTCGTCGATTGCAACACGGCTTAGCAGCGCGCAACAATTTAGGATCGGCAAGCATGGGCAGAGAACCGTCCCGACGCGTTGTTATCCGGCGTCGCAAGCGGTAAAGTTCAGACTATTACTTCCGGGCGGCGCGCTGCCCAACAATTGCAAGAACAAGGAATACGAGTTGGCTGGTAAGCAGCAAGAAGAAATGGATTTCGGAGCCGAAGCCGAGCGCATGAAGAAGCGAACGGTTGAAGGTGGTCTTTTGATCACTTTCGAAGGTGGCGAAGGCGTTGGTAAATCGACCCAGGCTGAGCGTCTGTTTCACAAGCTCAAGAGCTTTGGCATCGACGCTATTCACGCCCAGGAGCCGGGTAGTTCCGATCTTGGCAATAACGTTCGACGTTGGATAAAACGTGCTAACTCGTCGTCGCCTCTTGCAGAAACTCTTTTATTTGAAGCAGCCCGAGCGCAGCTGATGTTCGAGACTGTTCGACCTGCTCTCGACAAGGGCAAAGTGGTTGTGCTCGATCGATACATCGATTCAACTCTCGCCTATCAGGGATACGCACGCGGCGGCGATCTGAAGACGATCAAGCAGTTGAACGATATTGCTACTGCCGGGTTCCAACCTCATCTGACAGTGCTACTCGATCTAGATCCTAAAGTTAGCCTCGCTCGCGTTTCGAACGAGCCTGATTTATTCAGCGACGCCGATGGCTCAAGCCCTACCCGCGTCGACGATGAAGGTCAGCGCCGATTCGAAGAGCAGCCGATCAAATTTCATAAGAACATCCGCAAAGGCTATCTAGAGATGGCAAAGACGGATCCACGTTGGTGCGTGATCAAGGCCGATCAGGCGGGCCATCGTGTGGCCGACGCTATTCTCAAACGAGTACGTCGATTGCTGATCGAACGAGACATTCCCGACACGATCTTCAAGAGCTAAAGTCCAAGAGCCTCGTACACGGCTGCCAGTACCCGCTTTAGGCGACGGTCGTGTTTTGGCTCGCCGGGCATTCCGTTGAACACCAGCGAAACAGCCAACCCCTTTTCAGGATCGGCGAATCCGGTGGAAGATTCTTTCCCGCCGTGCCCAAATGCCGAAGATGAAGCAGCCGTGCCATATCCGTACGGAACCGCAGGGCTGTGCCGCTGCGAATCGATGAAGAATCCCAACCCACGATCCATCACGACTCCGAACGTTTCATCCAGCAAACCCTCGTGCTGACGGGTTGTAAGCTGAGCGACAGTCTCTTCAGAAACGATCTGATCACCGCTTGCCGACACGCCATCATTGAGCAGCATCGAATAGAACTTCACCATGTCGTGTGCTGGTCCGTGGAAGCTACTGCCGGGTCTGACGAATCGCCCTAATCGTTCAGACGAGTACGCGGGGTGAACGGTCATCGGGGATCGTCGAGAATCGTGCATGGCTCCGAGCTGATCGCCGAGTTGATCGGCAAGTGTCGGCGAGACATTCGGGTAAGTGTCCGTCATTTCAAGCGGATCAAGAATGAAATCTTGCACGAATGATTCAAACGCACTTCCGCTCGCCCGTTCGATCACCTCGCCAAGAATGTGCCAACCTGCAGTCGGAATGTATGCCGACCGCTCACCGGGATTCCAGCCTTCGATAGTTTTCGAATCGCTCAGTCGAGCAATAACTTCCGCTCGGGTTGTACCGCCGTCAGCGAGTGAATCATCAGCCAAGCCCGACGTGTGGTTCATTACGTGCTTAAGTAATATGGACGACTTGCCATGGGCAGCGAATTCGGGAATGTGAGTCGCTACCGGATCATCAAAATTCAGACGCCCAGAATCGACCAGCACCCCAAGAGCCACTGCGGTGATCGGTTTCGCCGAAGAAAACAACGGCATCACAGAATTGTTATCGAGCGCTACGCCCGAATCTACAACCCGCTCCCCCACAGCAAAATCAGCAACCAGTTCGCCATCGATTGCGACACTTAGCTGTGCGCCGGGATGCAAACCTTCTTGAATTTGATCTTGCAGTAGCGTTCTCACCGGCTCGAAAGCAACGGAGAAAACGGGGTCGGTTGATTGGATTGGTGATGTCACACCCACATGGTATTGATCGAACGTGGTCACAGTCCAACGCTATTTCGCCCCGAAAACACTCACTCCAACATTCACCACAAAAGCCCGACCCCACTTTCACGAAAGTGTTCATGCGAGTATTCTCGTTCTGCCAAATATCCAAAATCACATGTGGAGCAATACGGGTGAATAAGAACACACTGAAGCAAAAGCTAAACGACGGTAAAGCCACGGTAGGACCATTTGTTGGTTTGCCATCACCCGGAATGACCGAAACGATGGGCTGGATGGGCTTCGATTTCGTAGTTATCGACTGCGAACACGGCCCTATGGACTTCGAGACAGCTGAGCATATGATTCGTGCCGCCGAGCTTTCGGGGACGACCGCTATCCTGCGTATCGGACTAAACGAGCAGCAGCACATTCAGCGATACATGGACGCCGGTGCTGCCGGTGTAATGATTCCGCTCATCAACAACGCAGCCGATGGCAAAGCAGTTGTCGATTCTGTGAAGTACCCACCAATGGGCAAGCGTGGTGCATTCGCAGGTCGAAACGCACGATTTGGTCTTCAGGATATGGCGGAGTACATCAAGGAATCGAACGAAGAGACGTTTGTTTCGCTTCAGATCGAAACGCCAGAAGGCATCGAAAACGCCGACGAAATCATCGCTACAGATAACGCAGATGCGATCTTCTTGGGACCTGGTGATCTTTCAGTGAACTTCGGCATCCCCGGTCAGACCATGAGCGATCAAGTAGTCGACTCGATTCAGGATCTTCACGAGCGAATTACAGCCGCTGGCAAGCACACTGGAACGCTTGGTGTGACCGTTGACCAGACCAAGTTCTGGCACGAACGTGGCGTCAAGTGGATCGTTAGCTCGGCTCCGAAGTTCATGCAGGCTGGTGCCGCCGACTATCTCGCTGGCGTACGTGGCCCGCTGGGACTTTAGCCGTAGATGTCTGATCCACGATTTACACCACGACAGGCGGTTGGCAACCGCCTGAAAGCACGCGGCGAAACGTTCGACGATATGCGTGTAGGCAAGAAAGTACTGCTCACTTGGACCGAGAAGTGGGCTGAAGAGCTTTCAGATGCGCTTGGGGCGACTCCTGCGCCACGCACGATGTTCATCGACACGTTCTGGCTTCGGACGGTCGAGACGCCCGAAGGCGGCATCACGGTAGCGTTCGCTCCGATAGGTGCGCCCGGCACGATCATGCTGATGGAAGACTTGATCTCCTGTGGTGCGGAATCGTTTGTGGGTGTTGGTGCTTCGGGTGGGCTCGACAAGAATCACCCGGTCGGGGATGTTTTGATTCCGAATGCCGTAAAAGTTCTTGATGAAGGAACGTCTGGGCATTATCCAGATCAAGGCGATCCGACGGCCGATCAAGCGATGCTTGGCGAGCTTTCTTCGCTAATCGAAAAGCATGGTGGACGAACAGCTAGCGGGGATTGGTGGACGACAGACGGTTTCTACCGAGAGATGACCGACGATATTGCTCGCCACATGGCCGCCGGAATTTTGGGCATCGATATGGAAACTTCAGCGATGTACCGGGTCGCCCAGCATCGAGGCGTATCGGTCTGCAACATTCTCGTCGTTAGCGACGAGCTATGGACCGACTGGAACTACGGCATCGACTTCTCCGAGTTCCATACCGGGGTCAACGCCATGCAGCAAGCGGCATTGGAGTGGGCGAAGGCGTAACTTCGTACTCTTAACTCCCGAGCGGCAGCCGAGGGATCTGGGGCGGTGTGGGCAAAGCGGCACGCTCTATCGATGACTGAACAATCGCCCAACCTCACATAACGAAATATCCGTACTACTCGCCCAAAATCTTTTTCCGCACCGATTCAAGCACCTCACCAGCGATCTCTATCGCATGCCCCGAATCCGTCGAGTCATATAACTCCGCTGGCACAGCGCCACCAACCGCATCAGGATTGCGTGCTCCTAAAGCGTGCTTATCGAGCAACGCTCCGACCGATTTCACGAAATCAAACGATGGATCGAACGCCATCGCGTCTTCGCACAGATCCGAAAGATGATCTCCCCAGACCATCTCAGCGCCCTTTGAATACAGAAAGCCCTTCACTGCTTTCACGGCCGTCTCGTGAGCCAAGAAACACGCCAGAGCATGCCGCTCTTGCTCAGCGTTCGCTCGTGCCGCCTCGATATCGGCATCAGCCTGAGCGAGCCAACTTGCTGAGGGATCTCGTTTAGCCATAGTGTCTACCCGTAGACCCTTTCACCATTGTTCGCCGCATCGTGCAATATCGGATCGCCCCCGGGTGAATTCTCGAATTCATCGCTGGTGTAAATGTAGAAATTAATCCCAACACGCGGTCGCAAATGAGTCGTCCAAAAATCGGCGCGTCTGTGAACTGACTCGTCAGTTTCTTGAACAACGAGCAGATCCAAAGCTGTGCCGGGTCCTACCTCACCGCGCGCAAACGGACCTACTAGGAACATCGAGGTCATTCCGAGTTGCGGCATCTCGTCGAGCAACCGTTGAAGTTCAGCGTCGAGCATCTGCCGACGTTGTGGCCCGAAGCCGTACATCATCGGCACGGCAAGACTCCCGTCTGCCAACCGTCACCAACACAGACAAAATCCCAAGAATTGAAAAACATCAAACGGTGTAGAGCGTTGGTGATTTTGGACGTGGGTAGATCTCGGATTCGGTAAGTTCGTAAGCCTCTTTGCGATACACCTGAATACGATGGCAGCCGAAATCGGGGATGTACATCAGATCGTCGTAAACCCGTACCGACATCACGCCGCGTAGTCGTTTCACGTCGACATGATCGATATCTTCCCGCGACCTCAGTACCTTCGGGTTCGCCATTATGTATGTCCGGCCGCTCTTCGATAGAACAGCGTCGCCTAGGAATACATCGACGAATTCGCCAGCGGTATTGAACAGTTGAACACGATGATTTCCACGGTCGGCAACATAGATGTCGCTATGCCCATCGATAGTCACGCCGGCGGGTCGATTTAGCTGACCTCGTTCTGATCCTGAAGTACCGAACTGCAGCAAATACTCGCCTTCAGACGAGAATTTCTGAACACGATCGTTTCGCCAATCGCCAATTACTATCGCCCCGTCATTCGGGTCGATTCCGATGCCCCACGGCATGTTGAACTGTCCATCGCCATCGCCGTACGAACCAAATGTTGAGATGAATTTGCCATCGACGGTGAACTTTTGAACACGGTGATTCATAGTGTCGACAACATACATATCGCCGTTCGCATCGAAAGTAATTCCGGAAGGACGATTCAGCTCGCCATCTTCAGAGCCGTGTGTGCCCCAAGAATTTAGCTTCTTTCCGTCCTTCGACCAGAAGCTAATCGTGTGATTTCCTTCATCGGAAACCACCAGCGAATCATCGGGACCGGAGATCATCTGCACTGGCCAGATAAATCCGCTTCCGATATCGCCTAGATCTTCGTCATCCCAATTTGTGCGTCTGATCTGACCGCCTTCACCGTCAGTTCGGTTAAGCGTGTAAACATCGCGTTCGCTTCCAACTACTACATCGGCAGGATAAGTCGTAACGCGGCGCATTCCGAGGGTTGTGTAGAACGGATAGCCCGCTCTGAGCAAAGCATGTGGTTTAGTCATTAAATCAATTTCCTTGGTCGGGAGGCGGTTAAACCAGCGTCTTTGTATACGGATTGAACTGTTCGAACTGCCCGCCGACGATGTCGATCGGATCAAGTCCCATCCATTGATTCAAGATCGTGCTGTAAACACTTCGGAAGTCGATAGTGAAGTCCATATCTTCACCAAACTTCCAGTCGGCTACAGCAAGCGAAGGGTACTCAGAATAGAGCCCTCCCTTCACGTTTTCGCCAATCATGAATGCTCCGCCACCGGTTCCATGATCGGTGCCTGAACCGTTGTCCTTGATACGTCGACCAAACTCGGTGAAGACCAGAATGTTCACTTCCTCAGCCGCATCGTGATCACGCAGGTCTTGCATGAAATCTTCGATAGCAGTGGTCATTTCTTGAAGCAACCGTGCGTGCGTCGGTACCTCTTGGGCATGGTAGTCGTAGCCACCGTGGGTCGTATAGAAAACTCGTGTGCCAAGCCCGGTGGTGTGAACGCGAGCAACGTCCCGAAGCGACTTCGCTATCGGGTTGTCGGCATACTCAACCTTCGACTTGTACTGACGAGGTGCCTCAGCGAGCATGTCGGCTCCGCTAAGAACGTTGTTACCCGTCTGGCTCAGATAGTTCATCACTTGGCCTGATCCGATAGCCGGGGTGTACATGCGCTGGAATATCTGAAGATCTCGATCGCGCTCTTCCTGTAGTTGAATACCCGACATTAGTCCGTAGTTGTCGAGGTCACCAACAGAAGTTGCCGTTACACCCGGAGCCGCCAGTGCCCGAGGAAGGCCTCGACCAAAGTTCACAGCAGTAACTGGGTTGGCACTATCGGGATCAAGCTCTCGAATGACTTTTGCGAGCCAGCCTTCTGTTGCAACAATTTCAGGTTCGCAGGTGTGCCAGATGTCCATCGCTCTGAAGTGAGACCGACTTGCGTGCTCGGTTCCGACCCCCTGAACAATGGCCATCTTGCCCTGTTCGTAGATGCGCTTGAACGCAGCCGCCGAAGGATGCCACGCTAGCGTGTCGGTGAAGGGCAGAGATTCATCGTCGGGAACTCCGACCAGTGGTCGATTGTCGTAGTAAATACCTTCGGTGAACGGAATCACCGTGTTCATGAAGTCGTTTCCGCCCGAAAGTTGAACAACAAGAAGTACAGGGTCTTTTTTCTTTCCGTTCTTTTCAACTGTAGTCATTTATGAGTTCTCCGTTGTAGCGATCGTGCAGGTAGGCGAGTGAAAATCTGTGGGTTGGATCACGAGAATTGAAACTCCCGTGCTGAAACTACGAGAGTTAGCATCTGAACAACTCTTGCTCCGCTGGCTTCAGCAGCAACGCCCGACGACCAGTCCAATGCGCCTTCTGTTTGTGCATGGGCGACGAGGGTATCCCGCGTCCCTGCTTCGACTTCAAGCGGGCCAATCAAATCGAGAACGTTATCGACGAGCTGTTCCGGGCTGGTCAAATTGCCTTGCGCACTAATTCGATCGATGATCGCTTTCACGCCGGGTTTATCAGGATTGTTCAAAGTATCGATGGCGTAGTTCACTCGTTCGGTGAGAGTACCGCCGTCGATCCATTCCTTACCTGTGTGCCAACCTTCGACACTTGGCGGATCCATCAGCTTCTGCCCCATCGTCACAATCGTGTTTTCGAGCTTGTGCAGATCGGGAGCAGGTTCACCATATTCACCAGACAATTTCAGCACACTCGCAACAAACTCTGTTGGCGACTTCACATGCTTGAATCTCGCAGCCTTGAACCATTCGGAGTTGAATAGCGTTCGCATAACCGCCTTCATGTCGGCATTCGAGTCGATCCATGCTTTGACGAGATCATCAATCGCAGCAGGGTCCGCTGGGGGTTCGATACTCCATGCTGGAACCTGTGCCTCGTCAGCAACAAAGAAGTTATAGAGGTGCCGACCGATAAATCGAGCGGTCGCTTCTTGTTCGGTAATGATGTTGACGATGTCTTCACCGTCGAGATTTCCGGTGTGCCCTAAGAAGGTCTTCTGGCCGTCGTCGTGGTCGTCTGGCCTAAATCGATAGTTCACATCGAAATGACCAAACGGATACAGAGCGACGGGCGTGTCATACGTCCAGCCGGTAAAAGCACGGGCAGCACTCTTTATGTCGTCTTCGGTGTAGTTGCCGATGCCCATTGAGAACAGTTCAAGAATTTCTCGACCGTAGTTTTCGTTGATGGATTCGCCATGGTTCTCGTTGTTATCGAGCCAGAAGATCATTGCAGGATCACGCGAAATTCCAAGAAGCAATGTTCTGAAATTCGCCATGCAGTTGGTTCGCAACATTTGAATATGATCGACCATCGTTGGAGTGTGTTCACTCTTGGTCCAACCGGTTGCAAAAACACTGTGCCAGAACAGCGTCATTTTCTCTTCGAGCGGGCGATCGGTGTTCACCATTCGGTAGAACCAACGACCGTTCCACACTGCGGGGTTGTCTTTATTGGCCTGTAGATGTGGATAGAAGCGGCTGAGAATTTCGTCCTCAGGCGCTTCGAATCGCTCAGGATTCAGCAGATCTTCCACCACATCTTCATAGCTACGAGCGGCGTACCGTTCCAACTCGGCTCGGTCGGAACCGAATCCGGCACGGCGCAGCAGGTGTGCCATCAGTGAAAGGTCAGTAGAAGCGGCTGTTGTCATTGAGATCCTCGCGTGTTCGCGGCTATTCGACAGATTGGACGCACTCTACCCCATTTCCACGTGCAACGAGCAGCTTATTCGTATTTCATTGCTATGCTCCACAACACATTACGATTTTCGAGCATATGCCCGGGTTCGTGGATGTCTGTAGGATTTCGATAATCGCACTCGCCACAGTATTTGCTGGGAAGCAGGAAACAAACGTGAACAGCCCGATCGAATACGCTTCAAGCCTCGCCACCCACTACGGTCACAGCCTCGAGCGCCCCGTGGTGTACACACAAGGCGTTGCGCTGAGTGGTCGGCTGCGACTGCACGATCTACTTCCTGAATCGTCCGATCCCTCAGCTGATATTGCTCGAATCGTTGCTGAATATACGAACGCTCCTTCGGACATTTTTAGCTCGTCCGACGGTACGGCCAACTACGCCGGTGTGTGCTGGGCAGACGAATTAGCGGCGGCGACAGATGATGGCAAGTACTCCGATTTGCTCGAACAAGTCGCCGATATGTTTGGACCGAGCGTTACAACAGGCCCTCTCGATCCTGATATACGAGTCGAGGATTTCTTCTTCTCAGCAACGATGTTAGGGCGTGCGTACCTAACCACTGGCGACTCGAAGCACATCGATTTACTGGCAGATTTTCTGCTTTCCGCCGATACGCTTCAAGACAATGGGTTGTGGTGGCACTGCAAGGCTTCACCGTTCTTTTGGGGACGAGGCAACGCTTTCGCTGCGATCGGATTCGCCGAAGCACTCACTTATCTTCCCGAAGATCATCCCGCCCGACAAGAACTGCTTCACACGCACCTTCTTCACTTGGAAGGCCTGGTTAAACGCCAAGACGATTCAGGCATGTGGCACCAAGTGATCGACATGCCCGAAACCTACCTTGAATTCAGCGCCACAGCGATGATCGGATACTCGATTGCCCGAGGCTTACGCGAAGGTTGGCTCGATGACGAATGGCGAAGTGCTGCCGACAAAGCATGGAGCGGAATTTCGCAGCGGATATCAGATCAAGGCGAACTTGAACACGTTTGCGTTGGAACCGGTCCACTCGGTACCCTCGACGAATATGTCCAACGGTCTTACACCGATGGTATCGATGATAGAGGTGGTGCAATGGCACTTTGGTTCGCCACTGAAATGGCCCGACTAGAAACTGGCGTTTAGCAACTACGAAGAATGTAAGAATTGATTTACGACACGATCATCGTCGGAGCTGGTGCGGCTGGTGCGGTTTTGGCGGCACGACTTTCAGAAGACCCCACCCGTAACGTTTTACTGCTCGAGCCCGGTCCTGATTACCCAGATTTCGAAATGCTTCCTGGCGATCTCAAGTTCGGTATCAGCGGAGCATCGACCGGCGAAGACAATCCGCACGACTGGGATTATCGGGCGATAGGCACAGATATCTCAGAACCGATACCCGTTCCGAGGGGTCGAGCTATGGGCGGATCGACAGCTACAAATGCCCAAATATTCCTACGAGGAGCGCCCGAAGACTACGACTCTTGGGCAGCTGCTGGACTCGACCAATGGTCGTACAAAAATCTACTGAGCGCATTCAGGCGGTCGGAAAACGACCTTGATTACAGCGGAGATTTTCACGGCAAGGGCGGGCCGATCAGTTGCGTTCGAGCGAAGCCAGATGAATGGCTCCCGATGCAATCCGCTTTTTACGATGCGTGTAGAGCTACCGGCATCGTTGACTGCCCCGACCATAATTTGCCCGACTCAACCGGGGTCGGGCCGCTTCCTTTTAACAACATCGACGGCGTAAGAATCAGCACCGCACTCGGCTACCTTACCGACGCTCGCCACAGGCTGAATCTCACGATTCGAGCTGGCGCTTCGGTACGTCGAATCATCATCGAAAACGGCAAAGCTGTCGGGGTTCAGGTCGAATCTGGCGGCGAAACATTTGAAGTTCGTGCTAGCGAAATCATAGTTTCGGCTGGAGCCATTGTTTCTCCACAGCTATTGATGCTTTCTGGTATCGGACCAGCCGAGCATCTAAAAGATCACGGCATCGAAGTTGTGATTGATCTACCAGGAATCGGACAAAATCTTCAAGATCACCCGATGGCTCCGATGGTGTGGAATACCAAGCCCAACTTCGAATATCACCTCGATCGCAAGCGTATGCAGGTTGGACTGCGATACACCGCTGAAGGATCAGATAATCGCAACGACATGATCGTTTACGTCAGTTCATTCGGGACAGAACGTCCAGATCGTGGCGGCGATCGAAACAGTCCTGTCGGGGTTCTAATGAACGTCACACTGAACATGGCGAATAGCCGTGGTGAAATTCGACTAGCCTCAGCAAACATCGACGACCAGCCGATTATCGACTTCAACTACTTTGATGATCCGTGGGATTTGACTCGGATGCGTGAAGGCGTGCGCAAAATGGCGTCGCTGGTTGAACGTCCAGAGTTTCGCGATATCGTGACCGACCCGGCGTACCCTACCGACGATATTGTTGGCGATGACGAGGCGTTAGACGACTGGATTCGCCGCGATGTCACTACCGGGCATCACATTTCGGGTAGCAACAAAATGGGCAGCGATTCCGACCCAATGGGGGTAGTCGATCAGTACGGAAAAGTACGGGGTGTCGAAGGCCTCCGGGTGGTCGATGCTTCGATCATGCCGACATGTGTTCGAGCGAACATCAACGCCACGGTTATAGCCATGGCGGAACGCATGGCGGAGTTGATGACTGTCTAAACTGGCGTAGGATGCACCGTACACAGGTGGCGGGCTTCGCGAACTCGGGAGAGAACAACTATGGCAATAAACATTTCTGAAGGCAGCGTAATCCCTGATTTCGAGCTGAAATCACTCTCCGGTGACACGGTGAAACCCTCTGACTACCGCGGTAAACGGCTCGTTATATTCTTCTGGGCATCATGGTGAATGTGCCGCGAACAGTTGCCCGTGTGGCAGCAGATGTACTCGGACCTCCAGTCGAAAAATGTCGACATCCTCTCGGTAGCCGTCGATCTTCAAGGGCCAGATAAACCTCGTCCGTACCACGAAGAATCAGGTGCCGAATTCACCACTGTGGTCGACGAAGAAAACGCTCTTGCAAGAATCTTCGGATACCGTGCGATTCCCAACGGAATACTTGTCGATGAAGAAGGTCGGCTCCAATTTCAACAGTACGGTGGATTCGACATCAAGAAGGAAGAGATCAAAGGATTAGTCTCGGCTTTCGCTTCCGATGGCCAAATATCCGGCACTGCCACAGCAGAAACGAACGGCCCAGTTTCAGATCACTTTGAACGAGGGCTTGCCAAGTATCACAGTGGTGATGTTCAAGAAGCGGCGGCGATCTGGCGTGAAGGAATTTCGCTCGACCCCGAAAACTGGAACATGCGCAAGCAGCTTTGGGCTGTGGAAAATCCCGACAAGTTCTACGGCGGAAAAGTCGACTACACCTGGCAGCGTGAGCAGGTAGAACAGGGTCGATAATCGCCTAGTAGGCACAAGGAAATATCCGCCGAGTTCATGCGTTCCATCGATCTCGCCAAGCGATGGAACGAGATGCATCCTGCCCAGAGCTAATCGCGATAAGACTTCGAGATACAGCTAGCTCTAAAACCGATCTAACCCAAACTCTTCGATCGGCAATTCCGTCTCACCATCGATGATCAGATCGGCGATAGCCCGACCAATCACTGGTCCCATCAAAATTCCCTTGCCACCTGTTCCGGTCGCGATAAATGCTCGCTCTTTACCGGGAATCTTGCCTAGGATCGGATCACCGTCGGGCGTTACGGGTCGCATGCACGCGGTGTGAAGAACCAATTTGTGGGTTTCGAGTTCGGGAACCATCCTCATGCCACGTAGCGACAACGCTTCCAACGCCTCGATCGACGGCGTGACGTCGAACCCTGAGCCATCTTGCACAGTAGCCGCCAACCAGGTCGCTCCATCGCCCTTCTGAATAACAGAGCACGAGCTGCCTATCGGGTTGCCATGAATGTGAATTCCCAGCGGTGGGTTAAGGCCTTCAACTCGAACAATTTCGCCCTTCTGTGGAACAATCGGAATGTTGGTGTCTGTCCACAAACTCGCCGTACCCGACCATGGGCCGAGCGCGAGAACGACTGCATCGCAATCGATTCTTCCGCCGCCAATGTTTACACCAACAGCTCGGTCACCATCGTAAATAATGCCAGTCGCCTCGCCGAGAACGACCTCAACGCCTCGTGACTCAGCGGCCTGGGCGGTAGCCAACGTTAGGTTGTAGCTATCGAGCATGATGACGTCTTCAACAAGTGTTCCGCCGAGGTTGTCAGGAGTAATCCGAGGCTCCAATGCATGAATTTCGCTCGGTTCCAACCACCTAGATTTGAACTGATCGAAGCCGTTAATTCGATCGACCTCGGCCTTCAGTTCCGGAATTTCTGACTCTTCGAGGGCGAGTTCGAGATGCGGGACGCTCAGAACTTGTGCGTCGACTCCCGATTCCTGCTGAATCGTATCGAGCATCTCTTTGTGCATCTTGAACGACAGGTGGTTCAGCGTTTCAATGTTGCCTGTCTCATTTGTCGGATTGAGCAGTCCAAGTGCGTAGCCTGAAGCGTGATTACCTATTGAATCGCGCTCGATCACAGAAACGCTCATTCCTTCGCAGGCGAGTCGATAAGCAATCGAAGATCCAATAATCCCGCCGCCAACTACGACTACGTCGCTTCGAGATCTCATTCGGCAACCTTTCGGGTTTTCAGCCAGTCGGCAAGTATTCCTCGATCATGATCGAACGCCAATTCGGGCAGTTGATTCACGTCGAACACTCGGACATCGAGCGTTTCATGGTCGGCGGACTCAAGCTTGCCACCAGTGACTCGTACTTGGTATACCGCTAGCACTATTGGATTTCCGTTTTCTGAGTACAACCCAACCAAGTGTTCGACTTCCACTTCAAGGCCGCACTCTTCGAGCACTTCCCTTTCGACTGCCTGTTCGAGCTTCTCCCCCCGGTTTACGTACCCAGAGGGGAAGCTCCATTTTCCGATAGCGGGCTCTATCGCACGCTGAACCATCACGATTCCGCCGCCGATAGGCACGATAGCTGCGCCAGCTATTTTCGGGTCGTTCCAAATTGTGCGACCACAGCTTGAACACTCCGGGTGTCCGTGAGGACCGGCGATTAGATCGGGCAGGTCGTGGCTGTGGTCGATTCCCACTGAAACAAGTTCCGGTTTCTGATGCGATATGGAAGTGCGATGTCGAGAGTAATTTAGTCAGGCGACTGTAACAGAGCAAGGTTCGATGTGTTGTGCTGCACCGTGAATGAATTGATCGCTAGAATGCAAGCATCATAATCCCGTTCCAAGTGATGATCGAATGATCAAATACATACTTCGAAATAAACTCATCAAATACGTAGCGCTGCCGATAATCGCGCTGATTCTTCTGGTCGTGCTCGGTGGCGGTTGGTACTTCTCGAGTGTGCTTGAAGAGGATGGGCTTCGAGTCGACAATTCAGATCCTGAGAATAGTGTTGAGGTAGTCGATCTCGGCATCGATTCGATCACGCTGCGGCAACTTCCCGATGCAGACCCACAAGATATCCTCGCTACCTCGGCTCGATGGGGCATCTCAGATGGTCTCAATTACGGCCAGCTAGGCGATCTTATTTCAGATACCGACGGTCTTGTAACCCGGGAACTCGATCTCATGCTTGGCGGATTCCAAATCGGCGACCAGCTATATCTAGATAGAACAGCTTTTCCTCATGAACCGTCTCCAGAATTTGAATACGAGGAAGTGGTTATTTCGGGTCCGTTGGGGAATTTCGGCGCTTGGTATTTGCCTATTCCTCCAGAAAGTACTTACGCAAGCGCCCCCTCAGATGTTTGGGCGATCTACGTGCATGGCCGCACAAGCAATCGTGACTCTTCTCTCAAGATTATCGATATCGGAGCTGTTCCTTCGTTGGCAATCGACTATCGCAACGATTTGAACGCTCCGGTAAGCGAATCTGGCTACTACGACTTCGGAACCACCGAGTGGCGAGACGTCGAAGCCGCTGTTCAATACGCTCTCGACAACGGCGCAAAGAAGGTCATATTGGTCGGGTTCTCGATGGGCGGAGGAGTCGTGGTCAACTATCAACTTCGCTCTGATCTTGCCGATCATACGGTCGCAATGATCTTAGAAGCACCGATGCTGAACTTTGGTCAAACCGTGGATAAGGGAGCAGAAGAACGTAGCGTCCCCGCACCAATTACTTTTGCAGCGAAGGCATTTGCCACAATACGATTCGGAGTCGACTGGGGCGCACTCGATTTTCTATCACGTGCCGACGAAATCGATGTCCCAGTGTTGCTAATTCATGGAGAGGCCGACGATACAGTGCCGGTTGAAACCAGCATAGAATTTGCAGATGCTCTCCCTGGATTGGTCGAACTACACACCTTCCCCGATGTAGGCCATGTCGCCGCTTGGAACTGGCATCCGTCTGAATACACGATACTCGTCCGAGAATTCATCGAACGATTCCGTTAAAAACTTAACGGTTTGATTAGACTTAGTTACTCGCGTCGGAACATTCATCCTCATAACGATGAATCGAACTTTGGCTCTCTAAGCACTCGGATGATTAAAATTGGCATCGGCAAATACTCCTAACTACGCTGAAGGCGATTTCTTCGCCGTACCGCTGAAGACCGGCGGCTACGGAATAGGCATTGCTGTGTGCGTAGGACCTCGAAGCACTGTTGTCGGCAGATTCTTCGAGCCAGTGTACGACGAATTACCGACTGCCGACGAACTGAACCACCTGACCGAAGACGATTCGGTTCACGTCGAGCATTTCCGTGACGACGGGCTTAAAGACGGTTCATGGAAGATCATCGGGCAACATCCATTGTGGGACAGCTACGAGTGGCCAATTCCCAAATTTGGAGTGTTTCAGCCAAAGGCTAATGATTCGCAGGGACAGGCATTCGAGATTGAACTCGATGAAGATCTACGCAGCGTCCGACAAAAGAAAGTCTTAATCGAACACTTTAGGACGCTTCCCTACGAGATCCTCGCTCCTGCCAAAGCAGCGGAGATTACTCTGACACTTGCTCTGACTCGTCCGGGCTGGAAGCGCCCAGTTCCCGGCTTAGACTAAAACCTCGAGAACGAAATGCTGAACATCAGGTTAATCGGCAGAACGAGTAAGTTCGTTTAGAGGCCGACGTAAGAAGCTGACGAACGACGATACAACACCTACAACCCCAGCACCGATCGCTGTTGCCAGAATGATCATCACCGGCAACCAGTTTGTTTGCAGTATGAATGGCGGTAGCAGTGTTCTGCCGGTCTCTGAGTAAGCGATAGCACCAACTGCCACCTTGCTGGCGACCAATCCCGCAGCCACACCGACAACTATCCCGATAATTGCCACTATGCCGTGTTCGATCAGAGAGCTTCGCATGAACCCGGCTTTCGAAAAGCCCATCGCTCGAAGATAAGCAGAATCGTGAGCAGTTCTTGTCGAGTGAGCTACTAGGTAAGTCACGTAGCCAAGCACAAGAGCAATACCGCCGATAATTAGCGACACAATTCCCATTCCTCGCCAGCCGGCTACCGTGAGCGGATCGATTACAGAATTATTGATTCGTTTCGCTCGATCGAGAAGTGTTCCACCTCTGAATATTTTCCGAACATCTTGAGTGATACGAGAATGATCATCTGGAACGATGTCTATGAAAACTTCATTGGCACTGATGCTCGAAAGACCACGTAGTTCAACGAAACCGATCAATGCTTTCACATCTAACACCATGAACGGTGCTCGATCGGGATCGAGGGTTGGAAAGTAATCAGTAGTTCCAACGGTAATCACCGGAATGTAACCCCCTGATATCTGAACCACCACTGGCTCACCCAACACAGTGCCAGTAGCGGCAAGGAACTCTTGAGAAACGATCACAGGAACAGGATCGCCTGTCGAACTTCTGTACGCTCCCCGAATACCCGCAACCGTTCCTCGATCAAGCGTCACCTGAGCGACAGTTGCCCCAACATCTCCGATTCCCGTTGGTTCAACCACAACATCGAACGAATCATCTAAGCCGTTAGAAGTCGGGAATGTAGTCCACAGGTTTTGACCTTCGAAATCTAGAATCGTCGTTTCAAATCCCGGACCAATCGCCTTAATATCGTCAATTGACCAAACAGTCGGCGCCCCTCCGTCTGCTCCCACTTGCATGAAAGTCTGGATCGAAATAACTTCGATCGGTTCGGCAAAATGAGTCGGAACTGAAGTCGTTTTTTCTTCCCATACTTCGCCTATCTGCCCGAACGTAACCGGCAGTTGCTTTCCTTCTGCGCCTTTCAGAACCACCCAAAAGAAATGATTTAGAACGAAAGGATCTTGTTTCGTCCATGCTGTAAGCGATGTCGTGCCAGCCGGAAGATATACCGGTTCAGGTTTCGCCGGAATGTTCACTTTTCCAAGAGCAACTTCGAGTGGTTCCTCTGAAAAATCGTCCCTAAACCACGCCGTGTCAGGGAATTTATCCGATTCGATCGCGAGGACATTGAATTCGATTCCAAGATCGGTAGTTCCGACTTTGCCGTTCTGTCTGTACGCCATCGAGGCCTGATTGACGCCATCGATCGCCATCAGTTGATCAATCTCAGCCTGATGGACGTCGATATTCACCCCACCGGGAAGTATTCGCAAGTTAGTGCCGTTATCGTAAAAAATTTGCTCACGATCGCTGCGCTCAAGGGTCGACCCGAGCGTTCCGACCATCACTCCCAAGCCTGTCCCAAGGATAATCAACAAAACAGGCCACGAATACCAGTACGGGCTTCTTCCAAGTCGCCAGAAACCTATCGCCGTCGGAGCCGATGTGAACCGAGTAGCGATGAAAGCGGCTGTCCTCGTAATTACCGGGAACGCCCGAAGCATTATCAACGCAACGGAGATGAGCAACATTGCGGGAGCAAATAGTAGAGTCGGGTCAGTCACTATCTGCCCATCTCGGTTAGTCGAAGCAACACCACGTGTGGTCATCTCCCATAGAAATAGACCACCAAGAACGACTACCAATAAGTCGAAGTAAAGTCGTTGGAAAAACGGTGGGTTGTCGGGGCGTGCTCGGCCACGTTCAACATTTGATATGCCAGATCTAGCAACCAACAACGTCGGTAAAAGAACGATCAGGAACGACATTAAAGCCGCACATGAAGCCCATACCCATGCTACAGAGGATAGCTCAACCGGAAGGTTTGTCCCGTTTGTCAGTGAATGGAATACCGGCAATCGACCTGCGAAGCCTATAGCTCCAAACGCTAGCATCGGCGCTATTGCCGCTGGCAAAGCAACTGTCACGATCGACTCGATTATATGAACTTTCATCACCTGATAGGTCGACATTCCCCGTGATCGGAACATGACTGTTTCCAGCTCACGTTTTCGTGCGATCAGCCCAGCCACGAGGAACAGGTAGTACCCAACAACCGATATCGCCAACGCAGCCATCAGCAACGCTGGCAATCGCAGGAACAGCATCTTTTCGTCCATGCGACGAGTGGCAGTTCGTGCACCAAGCAACGCGGTAGATCGGGGTAGCACTGAAGTGATCTGATCTTCGAATGAGTTCATTGCAGCGACGAGAATACCCGGCTTACTATCGGAAATCTTGTCGGGATCGGTGAACAAAACCCGAGTGTAATTCATAGGCAAACCGGCATTCGATGGACCAACTCCACGAGCGATCGTATCTTCGTCAGTGAACAAAATTATTGGTAGATCAATACCACCGAATACTTCAGGCGGCACCGGTTCCAAAATAACATCCGGACTACCGAGCCAGAATTCATCTTTAAGACTCTTGGCCTCGAATATGCCAACGATCTCGGCCTTCACCAGACCCGAACGACGGGACACAGAGGTAGCGTGAACAATATCGCCTATATTGAAGTCGACGAACGTATCGCCGTGCCGAATCTCTTTCGAACGTTCCCGATATAGAGCGACTTCGACGATCTGTATGCCGTTCTCATCGATCCTAAGTTGCTGACTTGGAGACCGCCCTTCAACGTACGTAACAGCGTCGAACAGTCCTTCCATTTCGTGGAAGTATGCCTTTGATATCAATCCACCGCGGCGAATTTCGGTCTCGGTCTCTGGATCGTCGTCCTCAACCCCCCAATCGTGTGCACGAGATTTAATACGAGTCGATCCGTGGGATATGATCGGTGCAAGATCGGAATTGACTGCCGCATCTATCGTGGCATCGGCATCTTCAATCGCCTGCGCTTCGAGCGGAATCCAGTCGGAAACGGCTCCAACGTTCTTGTTGTATCGGCCGATTGTGTCGACAACATCTGTCATACCAATTTTCTCCAATGAACGGAGATATATCGGACCGCCTGCCATAACCGTCGCCGCAAGAAAAACGGCAACCACTACACCCAGCGCTAAAAAGCGATCGCCACTGGCACGACGTTGTACTAATCGGGAAAAGTTCAATTTACGAAAATGTCGAGAAGGCGTCGTACCTACGCAACGGCCGCTTCTAATTTGTCAATTAACAATCAAAAAAATCATGTGAATTTTATACGAATCAACGTGAACGTGGATGATTGCAGAGTCACGGTTTTTCGCTAAGAAATTCGGGATGATGCTATTGAGAAAGCCAGACTCAACAGCAATTCGCACCCGGTGAAGGAGGTCAAATTCATTGCTCACAATGGATATTGAAAAAGGCGTCACACATGATCATCCGAATACTTGCAGTCGTGATAATCCTCTCTGCTTCGCTCGCTACACTGGAGACCGAATCAGAATATGCCTGTTGGTGTGTGCAGTCTGATCCGTTAGACATAATCGAAAAATCTTCAGCAGCATAATTGGGTGCATCATTTCGCTTGTCGATCCTCCACATGACGACATTCAATCCTCAGCAGATATGGTTACTTACACGTTCGCTGTGGAATCTGTAGCAAAAAGAAATTTGACCGAGTTCGTAGAAGTGGTCAGTCCAATCAGTGGTGCCTCTTGCTGATTTGGATACGTGGCTAAACCAGAGAGTCACATGGCAATAACGATGTATCTGAACGACCATCACAACTATCAAAGTGGGTACTGCTAGACGATCTTCACGACTGAGATGACCACTGTCGAGTGAGAAACCCAGCCGTGAGGAGATCAACACACCAGAATCGTTTCTAGGGGATCTCCTCATCGACTCTAGGAACGAGATCTACAAAGACGATTCAGAGCTACGTCCATCAAGTTGGGTGATTTGGGCAGGGATGTGTCTTGTCCTTACAGCTTTGTTTGTTGGTTATCGGGTGGCGCTCAATCGCAAGAACACTTCTTGAAAATTAAACAAACACACCGCCGAAACGGCGGTGTGTTGGATACAAATGGTGGGCCTGGGATGACTCGAACATCCGACCTCTACTTTATCAGAGTAGCGCTCTAACCAGCTGAGCTACAGGCCCTTTGGGTGTGACTCCGACATGTGGAATACCAGAGTCACGAGTAAAAATTTTACTACTGCTTGCGCCA
>ENA-OREN01001658-OREN01001658.1-marine-metagenome-genome-assembly--contig:-NODE-1658-length-25103-cov-5.311276_pt1:22500-25103 | contig 25103 bp, 22 predicted proteins | sample MGYA00248624_ERZ508555 | MGnify/ENA primary metagenome ERZ508555 (study PRJEB26222, sample SAMN06267773) | marine metagenome | isolation source: Saanich Inlet, British Columbia, Canada...
TTTTCTACGGTTCAGACATCATAATTACTCGAGTTAAACGTAGCGCGCCTGCGAGCACATGTGCACCCGTGAACGCGCATGCAATTCTTATAACGAATATTTAGCAGTTTCTAATTGCCTAATTACGAAGGGCCCCGATTCAATGTCAAGGAACGTTCCAGGCGAGCCGTACACAAGAGTCTCAGCTGAAGAAGCCGACGAAATGGTCAAATCTGGCGGAGCAACCGTCATAGATGTACGTCGAGACGATGAATACGAAGGTGGGCATGTGAAGGGTGCACTTTGGATTCCTGTCGACGACGTTATCCCAAGATTTTCCGATATTCCTACCGAAGGAAAACTCCTGTTTATTTGCGAAGTAGGAGCCCGATCAGGCTTGGCTGCCGAGTACGCCGCCGCAATGGGAGCAGAATCCAACCGACTCTTCAATATTGAAGATGGAACCGGAACTTGGATTCAAAAAGGCCTCCCGTACTCGACCGGCAATGAGAAGTAACTCTCCCACTCCAAAAGCAATAGATGCCCCTTCTTTCGCTAAAGAATTAGTGGGCCGGAGATACTCAATTGAAAATTCTGGTTGTTGGTTCAGTCGCGTATGACGCGGTCGAAACCCCTGCAGGAAAGCGCGAATCTCAACTCGGTGGTGCAGCCACATACTTCTCAGTCTCTGCGAGCTACTTCACCGAAGTCGGGATGATCGGCGTAGTCGGTGAAGATTTCGATCCAGCCGACATTGCCATGCTGCAAAGCCACGACATCGATACCTCAGGTCTAGTGAGAGCCGATGGCAAAACTTTCCGATGGACCGGCGAGTACATGGAAGACGTCAACACTGCTGTAACCCTCGATACACAGTTGAACGTGTTCGGAGATTTCGAGCCGGAACTAAGCGACACACACGCCAACGCGCCATATCTGTTCCTAGCAAACATCGACCCTAACCTTCAGTTGAGGGTTCTCGATGCGATGGTGGCCCGACCCAAAATGGTTGCCAACGATACGATGAATCTCTGGATCGATATTGCCAAGCCGGTACTTACTGAACTTATTAGTAAGGTCGACACGCTTCTCATCAATGAAGAAGAGGCGAAGCAGCTCACCGGTGAAGATCACCTTCCGGATGCTGCGAATGCGATCACGGCTATGGGGCCAAGTTCCACAGTTATCAAGCGTGGTGAATACGGTGTAACGCTGTTCGGCGATAATTTCTCGTTTGCAGCTCCCGCCTACCCTATTGAGAGAGTCGTAGACCCGACGGGCGCAGGCGATTCGTTCGCAGGTGGCTTCATGGGTTACCTCGCATCTGTCGATAAAGTCGATGAAGAATCGCTACGCACCGCTGCGATCGTTGGTAGCACAATGGCTTCGTTCGCAGTCGAAGACTTCGGTCTCGATCGCATAAAGTATTTGACTTATTCCGATATCGCCGAACGTTTTGAAGCATTCGTCGATCTCACCCGTTTCAATCCTTTAACTTAAATCCATTAAACTGGACATACGTCAAAAGGGTTGAATCAAAAATATCTATCCTGAAACCCACTGAGCTGACGGTGACGAAAGCGCCCATCGCCCGGACCAAATACAGAACTTCTTAACTAGCAACGTTAAAACACGTTGTACAAGTCCGGAGAAATCATGGATTACGACATTAGAGACATTGGTCTTGCCGAAAAAGGCCGACTCCGCGCCGAATGGGCTGAACGAGAAATGCCTGTTCTGCGAACTATCAAAGAACGATTCGCTAAAGAAAAGCCTCTTGATGGCATCAAGCTCGCAGGTTGCCTGCACATCACTGCAGAAACCGCGAACCTCGCTCACACACTGAAGGCAGCTGGTGCCGAACTCACACTGTGTGCATCGAACCCGCTTTCAACTCAGGACGATATCGCAGCTCACCTCGTTACATCTGGTATCCCTATCTTTGCGATCAAAGACGAAGATGAAAAAACCTACTTCGATCACATGACAGCAACTGTCGACACCGGCCCTCAGATCACAATGGATGACGGTGCCGACGTTGTAGCAATGCTCCACAAGGACAAGACTCATCTTCTTGACGGTGTTCTTGGTGGAATGGAAGAAACCACTACCGGTGTTATTCGCTTGAAGGCTCTTCACGGTGAAGGCAAGCTTGCATACCCAATCGTTGCAGTAAACGATTCGCAGACCAAGCACATGTTCGACAACCGCTACGGCACAGGCCAAAGTTCACTCGACGGAATCATTCGTGCAACCAACATGCTCATCACGGGCAAAACCGTTGTAACTGTTGGTTACGGTTGGTGTGGCAAGGGCTTTGCAATGCGAGCCAAAGGCATGGGTGCCCACACCGTTGTGTGTGAAGTCGACCCAGTGAAGGCCCTTGAAGCTGTTATGGATGGCCACTCGGTGATGAGCATGGACGAAGCCTGCAAGATCGGCGACATTTTCCTTACAGTTACTGGCGGTATGAAGGCAGTCGATGGCAAGCACTTCGAAAACATGAAAGATGGCGCAGTTGTTGCCAACTCGGGTCACTTCAACATTGAAATCAACGTTGAAGCACTCGAAGCAATGTCTGAAGCCAAGCGTTCAGTCAGAGAGTTCGTCGAGGAGTACACGGT
>ENA-OREN01001663-OREN01001663.1-marine-metagenome-genome-assembly--contig:-NODE-1663-length-25048-cov-4.944095_pt1 | contig 25048 bp, 32 predicted proteins | sample MGYA00248624_ERZ508555 | MGnify/ENA primary metagenome ERZ508555 (study PRJEB26222, sample SAMN06267773) | marine metagenome | isolation source: Saanich Inlet, British Columbia, Canada | place...
CCTCTAGTCCATCCATATAAGCATTTACATATGCCTTTAGTTCTTCAGTCATCTTCATTCTCCTTATTGATATTTGCGCCACCAAATTACCTTACCATTTCTCTTCATCACTAGTGACACACAGTACTGTTCAGCACCTCGTGCCTCATACTCGAGTGACTTAATGTAGCACCAACGAGCGCTAGGACAAGTGTATGTACCGCTCGTACCATTAGCCATCTCTACATCCATAGTGACTACATCCTTAGGTGGGAAGTCATATACATTAGCCTCACTCTTGCCCATACATACTAATAGTAGAAGGAATACACCTGCTGTAATCCAGCCTAAGTTAATACTACTACTCTCACTCCAATTCTTATTCTTCATCTTGACTACCTCTGTCCATTTAGTTAAACCACCCCATCCTTCTTTAGAATGTAGGTGTTGTTTTGTCCTCCAACCTCCGTAACTCATAAGTCTCCTGAGGAGAACTGTAAGCCACCCTCAGGCGTCCACACAGTAAACTCTTGTGTATCCTCATTAAAATCCCTTAGCATATAAACCAGTTGTGTCTGGACTACCGCAAAGGCTTCATCACACCCAGCCTTCTCATACTGCTCCATGATAGCTTCCCAGTACTCAGTGTCCGTAGGGTTCTTTAGGCTACCTAGTATCTTAGTTGACTTTACCTTGCCAATCTTAGGACACCCCTTGATTCCATCTACACTATCACCTTCCAGGGCCTGCTTCCAAAACCAGAAGTCAGCCTCTACCTTATCTACAATGTACTTCTCAGTAGTGTTGTAGTTGTAGTGACTTCCATAGGCTTGATTAAGATCCTTGTCAATATGACATAGGACATACTCACCTGGCTCTGCATACATACGTGATACACATACATCATCAGCCTCTACGTCATCAAACAGTAAGGCACCCATCTCTTTAAGCATGTAGTTTCTTAAGGGTGTTAATAACATTAGTTCAACCTTAGACTTCTTTCTATTGGCCTTGTAGTTTGCGCTGATGTCATACCTAAAGGTTCTCGCGGGACTTAATACCAGCACATAAGAATCACACTTGGTTGTCTTGAGTATCTCAGCAACAAAGGCTACCATCTCACGCTTGGCTGTAGTCATGTCGACTGTCACCGTGGCTAGTATATTTTCAGGATCACTATCGTCCCATATGCAGGTGTCTTGGTAGATACTTGCGTACTTGTAGACTATGCTATCCGCATCAATCAGTGCTCTCATCTCGCACCCCGCTTACTTAACTCTCTATCTATATACCAAAGGGCCTTTTCTAGGTCCTCAATACCACCATCGTCGTGTTTAAGATCGGCACGCCACAGGTACTTCATGGCATTCCCTAAGCAGAAACCCATGTGCTCAGTAATTTGTATGGCCTCTACACCACTGGGGTGTCCTTTGTAGTGATTTGGATTAATTGAATCATCCAGTGTCCTCTTCATCTTTCCCATCTTCGTACTCCTCTATTTTAAAGTTGATATACTCTTTCCCCTTAGGGACAATCCTCTTAGAAACTAAAAGGTTGTAGATCCATTTATCATTGAAACCGTACTTTAACTGTAGGCAGTCAATGAAGGGTTTGAGTACGTTATCCACATCAGCCAGCTTAGAACTTAAGCCCACCTCAATGGTTAGTTGTAGTTCCCCCTCAGGAACCTCTTGTTCTGGTAGTAATGTTAGTATCTTACGTTCAAAGGTCTTGTACTTGTAGGACTTAACCTTGCGCCCTAGATACATATCATTAGCACTTAAGGGTTTGATGTCAAGATTTATCATAGTGTTTGGCTAGGTAACTAAGGGCTCTTGTTATACCACTTAAGTTGTCACCTAGCTTACCTAGTCCTGTATTACATGGCATACAAAGAACACCTCTGAAGTCACCTGTGATGTGACAGTGATCATAACCTAATCGCTCAATGCCTCCACATATCTCACAGGATGCAGAGGTAGCCATACGCTTCTCATATTCCTCAATTGAAATACCATAGTATTTTGCTATACTATATTCCTTCTGGTATGCTAGTCTTTCCTCTCTGTTTTTCTCGTAATACGTACCTTCTTGCATTCAAATTCCTCAGTTTAATTAGTCTTTCTGTAAGTAAGTGAGCACCCTTAGTATGCCCTCTTTGTTGTCCCCTAATTGCCCTAGCGCCCTATTACAGCCTCTACATAGGACCCCCCTGAACTGCATTGTAACATGATCGTGGTCGTAGCACAAACCTTCTGTATTCCCACACACTTCACAACATTTAGAGGTAGCCATGCGTTGCTTATACTCATTGGGAGTACATCCATACCTCTTGTTAACTTGGTAGGCTGTCTTCCAATCCTTCATCTTCTGCGTAGAATTATTTGTAGGTTTACACTTATAACACTTCTGTCTATACCCATACTTACTCTCGGTACTAGGTATGAACTTTAGATCCTTACAGTCCTCAAGACTATAGGCCTTAATACCACAACCATTACACTTTCTTATGTAGTTCTTACCGTCAATGTGTTTCATACCAGCTCTTTCCTATCTTAGCCTCACCTTCTAGTTTAACCCTGAAGGTGAGTAGCTCTTCAACAGCTGGAAAACCTGCCTCAGCTACCTTGGCAAATTCCTCAGCAATATCCTCATCAACTTCCCACTGACACTCGTCATGTATTGAACCTACCTGCTCATAGTGCTTACCAGGAATCCAGCCCCTGTCTTGAAACATCCTATCTACTTCCACGTTGTAGTACTTCATGATCATTGCACCCGCACCTTGTAGTAATACATTCAAGGCACTATGGTCACTGCGTATGTAGTACTTACGTTTGTTAAGTCCTAGTAGAAACTTGTGGTGTGCCTTGTCTTTCACGGCATCACTTAACTTCTCCAAGGCTGGTAGCTTGGCAAGGAAACGGTTCTTAAGAATCTTACCCTGCTTTACACTACCGTTTATGATCTGACCTAGCTTAGCTACACCTGCACCATACAGAAAACCATAGATGAAGGTCTTAGCTTGGTCACGTGTAGGTAAACCTGCGGCCTTCTGATTGATCGTGTGGATGTCACCATTAACTACCTGCTCACCATACTCACCATCATCATAGATAGCCATGTAGTGTGCAAGCATACGTAACTCTAGCCCACTGGCATCACAACCTACGATCAACTTACCCTTAGGTACCGTGAACAGTTGTCTACATTCCTTACCCATGAAGCTGTGTGAGGCAGGTGTCTGTGCAACATTAGGTCTGTTGTGTGTACATCTACCAGTGACCGCACCTAAGGTATTTACTTGACCGTGTATACGACCATCAGGCTGTACCAATTTGAGCCAGGCGTTTTTGCCTTCCGCAACCATGCCTAGAATTTTTTGGGTCAAAAAGTATTCCCTTAATAGGATAGCCTCGGGAAACTTAACACCCTTTAGGACTTCCTCATTAATAATTGGAGTACCTTTTTCAGTTTTCTTTGGGCTCTTCCACCCGTAGACCTCTTCCATCCATCTTCTGATGTGTGCTCGCGAACCTGGGTTGAAGTAAATCTCCTCCCAGTATCCCCACCCATTTTGTTCATCGTTGTGTGCTCCCTTAGCTAGTTGATTTTTGTGACGAACACTTATGTCACCCTTCTGGGTATACATAGGTGCAGGCTTAAGACTTATCCAATCCTTTAAAGGTGTGAAGGTCTCCTCTAGCTGTGTGAAGAGGTTCTCCTTTTTTACAACTAGGTTTACATGTAGTTCCTCAGCCTTCTTGGTATTGAAGAACCATCCGTGCTCCACTTGGCGTTGGATGATGCGGGCAAACTTCTGCTCTACATCTAGTGCATCCTCGGGTACACCCTTGGTTAATAGGCGTGTATACAATATAGCATTAAGGTGTACGTCCTGCTTACAATACTCAAGCATTTCCTCACTGAATGTAGACCATGCATCCTCCTGCTCACCGTAGGTTCCCTTGTTAGTACCTAATCTATAGCCCCACGCCTTAAGTCCGTGCATCCCCTTCATACGAGGTGGTAAATTACTAGGTTCATCCAAGGCCTGTAGGTTGTAGTAGGCCAGTCGGCTGAGAAGTAAGGTGTCTAAAATCTCACAGTGATCCCATAGGTCTACCCCGTACAACTTCTTAAGTACTGGGATGTCGAAGGTGATGACATTGTGACCTGAGATAGCCTTGGCTGCCTTAAGGTCTACAAGGAGCTTTGGTATGTCCTCGGGCCTATACAATGTGTATACTTCAGTGTCCGTATCATAGGTTACTGCGCAGTGTACTGTACTTACTGTGTCTAGTAGTCCATCTGTTTCTAAGTCAAAGATTAACATTAAAATTCCTCCCACTCACTGCCCGTAGGCATGATTTCTGGATCCCATGTAGTCATACGTCCTGTCCCCTTAGAATACTCTAGGGTATCGGCCATACCTACATCGCCCACAAATCTATTCTTAAGTACCCTAAGTTTGACATGATTACCAAACTCAGCGTCCTGCATGTCACGCTCAACACCTACAACACCATCGGATAGCTGAGCAATTGCGCCCGAGCCCCTAAGTTGTGCAAGTGATACTGTAGCACCATCCTCATGCCCTTTGTCACCTTGAGGTCTACGTAGGTGTGAGACTACAATGATACCTGCCTGTGTTTCCTCAGCTAGTGAGCGTAGGTTTGTCATCAAGGCATCGATCGCCTTACGTTCATCACCATCAGCATTACCCGAGACCACAATGGATACGTGATCCAGTACCAGGAAGTCGACTTCGTTTTGTAGGACAAGCAAGCGCATCTTTCTCAGTAGGTTCTCAGATTCTAGTGACCCGAAGTGATCATAGAAGTATAGTTTTCCATCACCTAGGACAGCATCAAAGGCCTCACGTTTTTCTTCCAAGGTAATCTTAGAGTAGTCGTAAGACATAGGTTTGTTCATGTACATACCCATGAAGCCTAAGGCACTACGCTTTAGGTTTTCCTCAAGGGCTATGTAGCCTACCTTAAGGCCCTCAGTCATCGTGAGGTGGTATGTAATTTCCTTAACGATCGTAGACTTGCCTACACCCGAGCCTGCGGTAAAGGTCACAAGTTCACCCTTTCGGATGCCCTGAAATTTTTCCTCTAATTTTGGAAACGGGTATGTGTATGTCTCAAAGACCTCATCAACGGATACTAAGTCCCACAGTTCGTTACCGTTTTTGATCCCATCAATAATCATCGGAGAGGCATTGTAGGTCGCACTTAATACCTTACCTTTTCCCTGGGCTATTAGTAGATCGTTAGCATCCTTGAACCCAGTACCTTGTATTACCTTAAGGTGCCCAGGTTTCTTAAACAATTCAGCTACATCTTCAACAGCCTGTTTGCCTGCATCGTCATCATCAAACCATAGGACTACCTCATCAAAAGATAGTAGCCACTCTAGGTTAGCCTTGATATTCTTAAAGGCACTATTGGCACCGTTGATTAAGGATACCACGGCGAATCTAGCATCGAAAACTGTAGCAATTGATAAGGCATCTATCTCACCCTCAGTAATAATTACCTGACGGGATGACCCTGCACCAAAGCATTGTTGACCAAAGAGGCCTACACCGTCCGTGGTGCCTGCAATTGAGAAACCCTTGTCTGCTGTTCTAATTTTCTGACCAGTAAGTTTCTTACTCTGCGTGTCATAATAATTAGCAATTTGGATAGCCTCGCCATTCTTCTTGTGGCCTACCATGTACCCGTATTTCCTACAAATTTCCTCGGGTATCTTACGTGACCTTAAGGCCTTGTATTCCCCATCGTATAATTGGGAGTCCTTAAACACTGGATCCCTTGTTATGCTACTGAGGTCTCCCACGGTTAAGGCGTCATACTCAGCATTGATACGCCCCTTACCACACTTGTGGCAGGATGTTCCCCCATCTGTATATAGGGCGCCCGCATCGGAGCTACCACAGTTTTCGCAGGGGATGTGTTTTATGAAATCTGGCTTACTTTCATCTTTGAAACTCATATGACCTCCCAGTCTGTTTTAAATTTGGACCCCTAGCAATGCTTGAGGAGGTAGGTGTGGTAGTGGAATGCGCCCCTGACTACCGCAGGTTTAACTATTTTCCCTAGGCCATGAAAGTACCTGAGGGAAAGCCTACACATTCTATAGGCGGGAGATTAAAAATCTTCGTCAGTATTAACTGCAGTATCGTCTGAGTCCTCAAAGCCTGAGCCTGATTCATCACCGAAAGCGTCGTCACCACCTGAGTATTCTTTTAACTCAATTAGTTGTACCTTCTTAAGTTTGTAAGAGATACCTACTGAGTTATCAGATGCCATGTGGTATGGTGATGCCCAGATTTGTAACTTTAGGGTACTACCATTTCCGATTAGCTTATTGAAGTCTTCCTGCACAATGCCCTTAGAATTAAACACGGGGATTGTTACAGTATTACCGTCGAAGTCTACTGCGTATGCCTTAGTTTTGATAACTACAAGACCTGTAGAGTTACCATCTTTGTCCTCATCATCCTTAACAATATCTCGGATGACTAGTTTGTTACCTTTAGCCTCACTTAGGTTACCCTTAGCTTCCTTAACTGCAGCATCTCGGAGTTTCTCCATTGTTGCAATGAATTTAGCTACTCCCTCATCTGCGGGATCTACTACGATACCTGCTTCGTACTGACCCTTAGGGTTGTAGTCAAAAGTGGGTTTATCTACCTTAGTCCATAGTGATGAACCTGCTGGTGTTACTAGTGACTTTCCTTTTGTCTCTTGAATTGCACCTTTTCTCTGTGTATTTGCCATGTTGGCCTCCGTTTTACGTTTTAAATAAGTTCGCCATAACACATTTGTATGCATCATGGGAACTCTCGAATAGATCTAGTTGTTTCTGCTCGTCTCCTTGCATTACTAGTAGATCATTTTTCTCCGCCTCAAGCATAGTTAATTCTATACCTAAGCAGTCAAGCATCCCTTTTATGAGATGGAGTTTTGCTTGAAATCTTTCGCCAGGTGCCACATACATATCTTCAATGTTGTGTACCTGCTCATTAAATGAATCCAGGAGTGACCCCAGGGACTCTAAATTTAGAGATGTTTCTTGCATATATTCCTCAGTTTAATTATTATATTATACCTAATTTTCATAAGATGTAACTAGGGGCGTGGTTCTAGGTTGCCCAATGTCTCTTTTCCTTATAAATCAATGACTTACGTTGTGGATAACTTTGTGTATAACTTATGAGAAGAAGTAGGTACTCTTAAGTACTTCCTTCAAATCAAGGGTATCAATCATGACCTCACCTGATGACTCTACAAGGTGTGGGAGGATTTGGTTCACCCATTCAAATAGAGGCTCATCCTCAAATAATTCTACAAAGGACTCACGCACCGCATGGTTCAGCTTAGCTACCTCATTAGCAGGGACACCGAATGAGTCATGTATTAGCATGAAGTCGTTAACGCCCTGTTCCTTGAGTTTTTCAACTGTACGGTACATTAGGGTTGCATCCAGTGAATGTATCAAATTTGGGGCAATACCGTTCTTCTGCTGCCGTTTATTGACATTGTTCTTGGCCATTCGGATGGTTAATCTACCAAGTACCGTGTATATCTCTTTTTTCTTAGTCTCCACCTTCCATTGTACTACTGGAAAATTAAAGAAGGGTGTAGTCCAGTAGAGTGGTACGTTCTCCTTATGGAGGTCATAGAACTCAGTTACCAAGGACTTGATATACTCCTGTCCCACGATAGCACTCGGTACAATCTTAGCAATCGAGGACTTATTAAGTTCTACAAGTAGCTTGGATACAATCCACTTCTCCCCTTTCCAGAATACTTCCTCGTTATCCTCCATCTCATTTAGGAGTTCCCTAACTTGATCAAACATACCCCTTTGGGTAACTGAGTAGGGTACCGTCATTACATTACGCTTAGTGAGGTTGCGATCTACATTACCTAGGAGGTCTGAGGCGGCCTGTGCTGTGTTTACAACCTTAAACTCACCTGCACTATTCGTAAAGGTTAACTTCTTAGGGTAGTCCTTGTTCTCCAAACGGCGGGTAACCTCCTCCGCTACATCTGTATATACATCAGCAGGCTTGTTAGCACTTAGGCCTTCTACTTTGTCTACTACATTAACTACTGAGGCGCCCTCATGATCCTTAAGGAGGCCTGCATACAGTTGTAGACCACTACATGTTGCATCTAAACTGACTGGTAGGCGAACCCCCTCACCCCTAGTCATAGAGGCATAGGCATCACACCCTGCAAGGAACATCAGAGGATTATCAGCCTCATTCCAGTCTTGAAGGTGCTCCAAGGGGTTGCCTGCTATGGACAATAGCAAATCCTTGTGGCTGTCTACCCATGCTATACGCTCATCATATGAAATCTTATCCAAGCCATAGGTGTTGGCTACATGTATCTTAAGCCAGTACTCTCCATCTTCATCGAGAACCTTGGCATCTGCAAACTCTAGGAAACTCTTAACACTACCTGTTGACTGTGGGTTAAGGATCTGTTGGATAGGGTACAGGCGACCACGGAAGTCCGTGTTGTACGTAAAGTACATTACATCACGATCCTTGTATTCCTCTGCGATAGAGTGGGCGAGGAGGAACATAATACGCTTACTACGATTAGCCTCAAGTTTCTTAAGTTGTATCTCCTTGTCCCTATACCATCTACGGTAGTCCTCAATGTTCTCATGCTTACCCTTAGAATCTAAGGCACCGTAGGAGTCCTTGCGTACCATGTCATACACATTAAGGGTATTCATGTAGGGTATCTTACCATAGTACGTTGGGTTACTCTTAGGTGTACTAGGGTCTACCATGGAGTCGTCAATGATTGCATTAACAACACCTAGGATAAATTCATTAACATGCCAACGAGTCCCTTGGATATGATTGATAACCTTGTAAATCCTACTAAGGTCTACAGGTTCCTCAAGGGACTCTATGTAGCGGGTGGCGCGATGATTCCTAATAAAGGTTAAGGGGTTATTAGTGTAGTAGCCTCCATTACCCCATAGGGACTTCCAAGGTAGGGGTGGTACTATCAAGGGCTTGTACTGGACACTGAATAGGATATTTTTATCCTTCACACGCCCCATTATCTTAAAGACATCATCGGTGAGCGTAATGGTCTTAAGGCTCTTCTTAGCGTGGTAGTCCTTACGCATCTCAAAGAGGCCACAACCACTATTAAGAACACAGTCAATCAATCGGGCACCTACCTGTAACTTAAAGGTATCCTCGGTGGCTGATGTATCCTCAGACCCACACTTCATCTGGGCTAACTTACGTTTCCTACTATTTATGTAGCCTATGCCTCGTGATCTATACTCATACTCAAGGTACTTGTAGAGTTTACTCTCACGCCTCTTGAAGTCCTCAATGGACAATAGGTTGAGCACCTGTTGAGTTACTAGGATGCTCATACGGGATAACTTCGCAGTCTTGGTGGCGGTGGAGTTTAATAAGCATTCAATCACCGTGAAAGCCAGTATCTCGTAACGCCCCGTAAAGGACTCCCTTACAAAGGTACGATAGGTACCCGCCTTACCTCTTTCTTTAGAGCCCTCCGCCCACTCTTCCATGGTGGTTGCTACTTGTTCAATAGCCATCTTCTGTAGGATACTACCCTCTGAGGTATTACTAAAGATACCCGCTGATACCATGCGTGCCATAGAGTTCTCATACTTCTTTGTAGCATCCTCATGGAACTTGTGCTCCATAAAGGCTTGCTCTAGCATGAGGTCTTGCATTGCCTCGTTCTCTGTATCGTACTTTTCTATGTCGTACATCTATATTCCCCTATGTTACTACTGTGCATTGGCTCAAGGTTACCGTACAGGGCGTGGTCTTAAATCAAATGACAGTGTTTTTATATATAAATCAATAACTTACGTTGTGGATAACTATGTGGATAACTTTACGTCCATCTTATTAAATAGTTTCCAAAAACCATCTATGTCATACCACATACGCGCTTGTACCGATGCTCTCACCCTCTTGTCATTCAAGCAAGACTCCGAGAATGAGGCGCCCTTGACGGGTTTCAGTATTCTCACAGGGTCTAGTCCAAACCTACTGTAGAATCTTGATTGTGCTGTTGCTTTCTTACAGTTTAAATGTTTAGCTAGGGACGTAGCTGTCCACTCACTACCATCAGTTAAGGTGTATATCTTCTCACCCCTACTACATCTAGGCTCACGTAAGGCAAATACCTCTTCTCTTGTGTTCTTACCATTGGATAACCTATGGTAGATAGTTGACTTAGGTACACCTGTTACTTTGTGGACTGATTCTACTGTCACAACGGTGCCATCTGTTAATTCCCATAATTTCCATTTACTCATCTTCATTCCCCTTCTATTTGTGGTAACTGTTGCCATTGATTCAACGCCATACTCTCACACATATCCATAATCTTACGATATTTCTTAGAGTTACAACCACTAGTGTGATACGTGAATGACATACTCCGTAGGTAATCCCTTAGAAACTTCTCGTAACTTATGGATTTACCATCTACTTTCTTAAGTTTACGTAAGGCTTTACGGCGCTTGGTGTCTTTCATAAACCTAGAGTCTCTGTTGAAGTTCATCAATGTACCTCGTAGAAACGCTTAATTTGAGACTTAATGTTCTCAGCTAGTAACTTGTATACCTTAAAGGATTCCCAACTGTTTAAAGCGGGTTTATTATCCACCTCATACAAGTATTCCTCTGCTATATCGTTAGCCTCCTTATCCCAAATTACTAAAGCCTCAGCATATACCTCATCAAAACTTCTTATCTCTACCACCTGTTGGTGACAACACTTACAAATACTTAAATCTTCCATCTCTAATCCTCATTATAAATTAAATAAAGCAACCACCCTTGAAACACGATAGATACCCCCACTAAAATCTCAAACATCATCTTATTCTCCTCTTTTTCTGTCCCCCTCGGGACACTTTTTGTATCCTTAGGCACCTAACCCAAAGAATCCATGTAAATCCACAAACATATCCATGCGAGCATATTTATCCTCTAAGGGACTAAAATCTATAAAGGATATGTTGCACTTACGGTTAATGAAATCGTCCAAGTATTCAAGTATATAGTCGTCTGAGTACATACCTGACTCCTGCATACTGAGGATGGCGTCGGCGATTGAGTCCAGAATGTCCTCTCTCGTGTTTAACCATATGAGTTTATGACTGTCCACGAGTAGCCTCCCGCTTGTGTAGCCTCCAGAAACCCTCAGCACATGCCTCAATCAATACATAAATCTCATCATAAGACAAGGCGTCCACCGTATCCCATTTATATCTTTCGATATGATTTTGAAATTCTACATCACCCCATTCGGTATGATCCGTAGGTAAGGGTGTAGTTAAGAAGTTGGCTGATGCCTCCTCCATGTAATCGCTAAAGTTAATCATCTTAATAACTCCTTATGTATGTAGTACCCGTGAAATAGCCGTCTTTATCCATATAAAAATAGACTACCTTATTGTCTTTCCTTAGTTGTTCCACTAGGCAATAGTATTTTCTCTTGATTGTGTCCATCTTATTTCTCCTTTGCTCTGTCTATTTGTGTTACTACTTCATCAATCCATACGTCTTTTTCATCGTATCCTTTGTCTAAGTAGTCCATTAATATTTCATCGGCTGTATCTCTGTCTACGAGGTAATCCGTAACTTCAGTTCCACCTACCCATACTATATATTTCATCTTAATTCTCCTTTAATATTCAAATGTGTCTAATGGTTGATTGTTAGCACCATCAAGGTTAGCGTAGAAATCTTCTTCACTCTCCCAAACAGTAACTAAACCCTCACCAATAATCAATACTCGTGAGTTATCATCTACTTGTATTAAGTAGTTACCTCCGCCCGTTTCAATTCGTTTAGTGTTCATCTTAATTCTCCATCACTGTATAGTTTGCAATTTTACGTAACCTAAACCTAAGGGCTTTAACCTCAGCTTTTAGTTCCTCAGCGTCCTCTAACCTGTCACTCACTGAACCGTGCCAACCTTGTGCAATATTATCTACCTCACACTGTGAGTATCCGTGGTACTCTAGGTAGTTAGCAAATGAAGCGTTCTCCTCTGCTAGGTTTTCACATTGTATTTCTAAATCTGCTACTTGTGTCGATAGTTTTGTGTCGTGTGTATTCATGAGTGCTCCTCTGTTACAATAGTTAAGTGACGTTCACGTCCATCTGCACCTTGGGCGGACTCGATAAGCTTTAAGGCTTTAAGTTTAATGACGGATCTCTTTACGCTACTCAGTTCAGTACGTCCAAATAAGTCGTCCCTAAGAATCTCTTGAATGGTTATCTCGGGGCGTGCCCCAACAAGCGTGAGTACATCAAAGTCTGCTCGTGATAAATCCTTAAAATCCCTTAGGACTGTGTACATATCTCTAGCCTTTAAAATCTTAAGCCATTCTTCCGTGTTATTTTTTAGTGTAACTCCCATCTGTATTTCTCCTTTTATTAAAAATATTGTGTCCCCCTCGGGACAGTTTTCTGTGTATCTTGGTTAGTGCTCTTTAAGGTGCACCACTACCCTCTTACTGGTTCTAAAACAGCCACCCTTGCATATACTACAATGTCCATGCATATCCTTATGCGTCTTAGGGCACATAAACATACGTTCACCCGTTGGTGCCGTAGTCATAGAGTCGTCCCCGAAGAACATAATTGAGCGTTCCTCAGCCTTAAGGCGTTCCCATTCCGATTGAGTATTGCTTGGGTCTACACTCGCGAGGATGCGGAGGTTGGGTGTCATAACCTCTAAGGCTCGTACATCATGCCAGAGGGTTTCGTCCCGCCATGCCCTCGTAGGTATCCACCATTCGGTGTTGGGTGTACTGTTTGCTAGGTGCTGCACTTTCCGTAAATCATCAAAGGTTGCGAATGCCTCACCTCTACTCATCAGACGTGCCCTCTGGGTTTGGTTACGCTTTCGATTAAAGAGTCCCTTGACCTTGGTATGGTTTAGGTTGTCCCATGCTTGGTCGTTACGGACGTCCTTTGGCTCAATAGCATGTGCAAAGGCTCGTTCAAGTTTATTATTGAAACATGTATCATCACAAAAGGTGGTCTTGTGTAGGCACGAGGTTTCCCTTGAGCGGTCGATAGTGAACATACCTATGTCCTTAGTCCACCGCATAGTGTCATGGATTGTTTCCATGGTTAAATTATTGATTACATTCATGTGACCTCCCAGTCTGTTTTTCTGTCCCCTCGGGACACTTTTTACTACTTAATTTGATAGGCGGTTTTATGCCATGCCTAGGGCTAGGTGAATACTTTATTTATTATCTTGTAGGTATCGATTGACGTCCGACCACTGACTCTCATACCATCGCATATTATCCAATTGGATTACTACATCACAAGGTAAGTCATCAATAGTTAAGGCTGTCCCTAGGTACCTATTTAATACCTTTTTCTGATTATTGCTCAATACTCTAGCCATTTGTAGCCTCCAAGTCTTTAGCCCTACGGTGTATCTTTTCCTTGATACTTTCTGTCCCCTCGGGACACTTTTTAAGTTCCCATTCATTACCTTTTTCGTCATATACCTCGCCATCTGAGTCGCTTTCAACGTCCCACTCTGTATAGAAACAGATTTCCTCCATGTAAAGCCATTCTAGTAGGCAATCGGTACCACAAAATGTGTGTGTATCGTCCCATATGTGACCCTCGTTCATACCCTTGCCACAGCAGTGACATTTTCTAGCAAATAGTTCCATTACAGTTCCCCTTTCAATTTAAAGCGAGTCCAATTACCCTCGTTTTGTGTCCCCTCGGGACAGTTTTTGTTAGTCAATTTATTCAAGGTGATAGCCATCACAATACCAAAGGCAATGATTGCCACGCCTAGGGCTCCAATGAATCCTACAATTATCTCAATAGTCATGATGTAGCCTCGCTTTCTGTCCCCTCGGGACACTTTTGTATGATAGTTTGTTCAAGGCGTGCCAGTGCCATTACAATATGACTCTTTAAACCTTTGTCCCCTTTCACGTCCATGACTAGGGTTAATATTTCAGCCAGACCATGGTCTATGCTTTCATATGGTGCAAATATAGATATACTCATAATTTTCTCCGTTTTGTCCCCTCGGGACACTTCTGTCCCTTGGTGGTGGTGGTGTATTATGCTACTTTCTGAGCCTTAAGGTTGGCGAGTGTTTCCTGTAGCATTTCAATCGTTGCCTCAATCTCAATCTCAATCGTATCCGTCGTTCCAAACTCAGCAAGGTATTCACTGTTTACCATGGATAAATCTTTGCCTATGGTCACCTTTGGTACCGTTTCCGTAGGTTCCGTTTCTGTCCCCTCGGGACACTTTTCGGTCGCTACATCAGCCTCAACTGTATCCACCTGCCATGTAAAGCCTTTACCCTTGACTTGCACGATACTCAAGGTGGTTCGGTCGGCGTCGTCCCCAAATAATATGGCCATAATCTCGTCACGCTTGCAAGCATTTTGCACCTGTTTACGTTTCTTTTGATACAAATCTTTTGCAGTTTGTGATGCCTTTTTGCCCGTCGCCTTTGCCTTAAGCTCGTCAAGTTTAATACATACACCTTGCGCCTCGGTCTGGTATGCTGTTACGAACGTATCCATAACCTTATTCCTCGCGTTTTCCTCATTCTGTAAAGCCCTGAATAATGCTGTTACCGCGTTTGCTACATTTGTATTTTTTTCTGTTTTCATGATATTTTCACCTATCTATTAGTTATAATTTTGTCCCCTCGGGACACTTTTTTCGCATATACCCTTTAATGTTTCAAGGTATGGTGCATATTATACTTATAAATTTAGGTTTGTCAAGTGTATTTTGATCTTTATTTTCACGCTTGCCTTAAATGGTAGTTTAAAGCCTTATACAATGGTGGTTCCCTTGACTGCGGGGAACGTTGGTCGCTTGCCTTTCCCGTTCCCATTGTATAAGTGTTATGATTATCAAATATTTCCTTGGCGTTCCCTTGTTTGTTTGTATGGTTCCCATTATGCCACACTTTCTGAATAAGTCAAGCATTATTTGCACTTTATTTGAAATTAATTTGCAGAAACCCTTGAAACCCTTGCTATGACTGGGCTGTAGCCCTATAAAAAACTTTAAGGCCTATTTTACTAAGGAACCGTGCATGCCTACACGCGCCTCAAGGAACCGCGCGCGTCACGCGTTATTATGCACCCGTGTATAAGCCCTAGGTTGCCTCGCGCGTTATAATGCACCCGTGTGAATACCCGAGCAGGATACTCGGAGATAGCCTCGCGCGCGTTATAGTGTATCCGTGTGAATACCCGAGTCCCTTGGTTGGTCTTTGGGTCGCGCGCGTTATAATGCGTGAGTACCCTACTGATTCCCTTGGGTATTCCTCGCGCGCCTCAAGGTTACCTGCGTGTGTGCGCCCGTTAGTATGCCTGCGTGAATACCCGTGTGAATACCCGAGTGTGACGCTGGGATATTTAAAAATTTGCCCTACCCTTTTACCGCGTGCCCCCGTGCGTGTGCGTTAGAGTGACCCCCGAAAAGCCTTGCGGTACCCTCAGGACGCATGTGTGTGCGCGCGGGTGCGCGTTAGTATGTCCGAGGGTTGTGTCGAGGGCTATGGGGGAAACCCGCGGGTCTCTATTTATATATACCCATCTGCATTTTTGTACCATTTTTGAAACCCGCCGATACAAAACAGGTCCCTGGGGGGCCCTATAGGAGTCTCAGGAGCTACAAGGAGCCTGGAGTCTTCTTCTCTATCATCCACCCACCCCCTTAGCCTTTAGGATTCTGCACGGTAAGGCACAGTACCCAGCATACGCAGGGATCCTTAGGATACTGCACAGTACTGCACAGTACCCAAGGGTTCCTTGTAGCTCTTAAGGCTCCTAAGGGTCCTAAGGGTCCTAAGGGTCCTAAGGGTCCTAAGGGTCCTAAGGGTCTTAAGGGTCCTAAGGGTCTTAAGGGTCCTAAGGGTCTTAAGGGTCCTAAGGGTCTCTTACTACTGTGCATGGGCTACAAGGCTACCTTACAGGGCGTGGTTCTAAATACAAAACAAGGGTTTTTACTGCTACATCAAGGTTTAAGCTGTGTATAACTATGTGGATAACTTTTAACCTAGGTATTCCTGATGTGTGTTAGCTGGATCCTTGGTGGGCCCTCAAGCCCTCCTAGATGGGGGAGGCGGGTAAGCCGACCTAGCTTTTAAAACCAGAGGACCACCGTGGATTCTTGATGTCTCCTATGAAGGTATCGAGTTCATCCTACCCTTGTATACCTATAGTCCATCTAGGATTCTTAACATTACCTATGAAGGCATCTAACTCCTCTTGAAGTTGCTGGTCCTTAAACTCGGCATATGCTTCATCTTCATCAATGCCTACGGTCTCCACTATAGCAGCTAAGGCAATAGCTAGAGCATCAAGTCTATCATCGTGCCCTAGGCAACCTCGGGTTCTCGTGATGTGTGTTAGCTGATACATCAAGCCATAGGGCATCTTCTGGGGATCCATAAGGCTATGTTTAATATCCGCACGGACCATCCCAGCATCGAAAACTAGTTTGTGCTGATTCATTAAAGGTTCCATAGTATCTATGATCCTTAACTCCTTCTGCTTTGAGCTCCTTACTTCCTCAATGCTCACAGGATATACCTTCTTCAACACGGGTCTCAGGAGCTGGTCAAACATACCATCACCAAAGTTACTCTCTATATACATAGTATTAACCTGGTACTCCTTAGCGATCTGTGCAAGCTTCACCAGGTTTTCCATCTGGTACCCACCCTGCATACCACCACAGGCCATCACGTAGATCCTACCATGTAGGTATTTGATGACTGAGTAGCCCATCTCATCCGCTCCTCGTCCCGAGGGATCTATACTCATTATGCTGTAGGCGTAATTTGAGAACTCCTTGTCAACATACTGAGGGCCGTGTAGTGCATCACCAGTGAACCCGATGTTGCTTATGTCCAGTACGTCATCCCTGGAACTTGAGTAGCTTAAGCTGATAGGGCCCTTATCCTTAGGAATATCCATTACGATCAAATCACTCTGCTTGAGGGGATACTTATCAGCATCACTCAAGGTAGTATCCAATTGGTACTGTAGCTTGTAGTATGTCCTACCTACAGAGCCCTCACGTTCCAGTAGGTCCTCATGGGTAAACCTAATATCTGTCACAGAGCCCTCAGGTGTCCCTAGAGCGATCATATCCTCAATATAAGGGGCTAGCCTGCCTTCGTAGACTTCAGGCTTTTCTGGTACCCTAGAGGGCCATATACGAACTAAGAAGCCCTTGTCGATGAACCTATTGTAGACCGAATCACCTGTTTGGGGTGTACCTAGTCCTACAATAGAGGCATCACTATTAGTCTGAAGGATTGAGTCGAACTCATTGATCTGCTGTAGGATCTTTCCACGCATGATCTCTGTAGCACTGTTGATACTCGTTTCGACGTCATCAGCAATCAATAGGGACGCACGGTTACCCTGCAGCTGACTGTTGATACCTAGACATTTAACACTAGGTTGTACGGTAGCCTTACATCCATCCACATCAAAGGCCATTACAGAGTTTCTTTGATCACCTCTAGGTTGTAGATGGGCTAATACAGGTACCTCAGCAAGTAACTTATGAATAAAGGTAGAGATAGCAACAGCATGAGGCCCTGAGGCCGACACAATTAATACCTTCTCATTAGGATTACGTAGTAACTTCCAAGCAGCATATGCACCTGTTAGGTACGTCTTACCAACACCTCGAAAGGCCTCAATAAGAAGCCTACGATGCCCCTCTTGCAGGGTCTTACATATATCCTGCTGTAAAGGCGTAGCATCAGGTAGCCCAATACAGTGCCATACGTGATTCACAAAGGCCTTAAAGTCCGTGACTAAATTTTTGACTTCTTCTTCTTCCATATACCCCTCCTAATTTAGTACCTTATTTAGTATGTTTCTTCTTAACAATCTCAAGTCCTTTCTTAAAGAGATCCTGTTGCTTAGTAGTATTCTCATACCACCCTTCTTTTACGGGACCCTTAGGCCTCTTAACCGCAGTACCTGCCTTACCATTAAACATTTCCTTCTGACCTGTCTTAGGTTGATCCTTATCCTTACGAATACGGGTAGGTTTCTTAGCTTCAGCCTTCTTAACCGCCTTGGCCTTCTTTAATATCTTAACTTTCTTGGTGGCGCTGTAGGCCTTCCAGGCTCTCACCCCGATACCTAAAGCTGCTACAATTGCTGGTATTGCCATCTTAATGTCCTCTCAGTTCATCCATGACCGACTCTTCCTGGTCTATGAAGTTTTGTATTAAATTAGCCATTGGCTTCGACTCAACTATGTCAGCGGTAATCTCATTGTCCTTTAAGAACTTTAAGACTGCCGTGATCTCTCCAGGGGCAAGTCTTTCGCCCCCATCAAGTAAGTCGGTGAAGTAGATGGCCATTCTGTCGTGTAGCCCGTTAAGGCTCTCTATATCTGCTTTATTTCGCATTGTTTCTCCTATCTATTCGTATTTGTCTACAGTGTAGTCAATAAAGCCACTAAGGAAGGGGTGACGTGCCACAGGTGTTATATTCAATAATGCAACAGGGGCCTCCTCTTCCTCGAAAGCCTCAAGGCTAGTCTTCCAAATCCTACCTAACGTACTAAGCGCAACACCTTCCGTAGTCTGCCCTGGAGTCAGTGTAAACCCATCAGGACCTAACTGCTCTTGACCAGTAACGGCTAGACTTGTAGATATCATCCTAGGAAGTAGAGTAGACTGCGGCATTTTACCGAAGGTATCTATACCTAGCTGCATCATACCATCACTAGTTAAGTTACCATCATCATCATGTATGTATCGTCTATTCTCATCCGTACGTATACCCATAGCTACCTCAGACTCTTGTTGAGCATATAAGGTAGCTGCTAGAATACTGAATGATGTAGCTGATGAGGCCAAAATCTTAGCATCTCTATCTGACATACCATTCTTGATATACATATTGTACGCTGCTAAAGGATAACGGTTGTATTGTAAGAACATCGAAGAGACTGCACCAATATCATCACCGCCCGAAGTAATACGAGGCATATCATAGCCTGAAGGCTCTAGAACAGACTCATTAGTAGCCCTACTCATAGAGTCCCAGACCCTCTCCTGTACATCATCATCCCAACCACTCATATTGTAGTTCTGATTACCATCCTTATCCTTAAAAGGTTGTCTAGAGATATCAATTAGAGTATCTGTATCTAGACCCATACGAGCAAAGTATTTCTCTTCACTCTTAGATAAAGGTTTGCCACCATCAGCCAAACGTGTGCCTATACGGTGAACTTTAGCCTGAAAAGCACCTGCTGAAGCATACTTATAGAAAGAGGTAATACCATGGAAACCACCACCGTGATAACCAATATTAGAAACCTTCTTAGCTCCCTCAGACCATCTACGATCAAAGGTAGCCCTCTTATTAAAGGCATAGAAAGTACCATCCTCTAAACGGGAAGCTACCAGTGAGTTCTGAATACCTGCACCAATACCATACCCCTTAAGGGCATCCATGGAATCAGGATCATATCCTTTCTTCTTATACTCACTAGCTACCTGCTTAATTGATGGCCAAATCTGTCTAATAATATCACGACCGCCATTAGAAAGAACAGGGCCCGCCTCGGCAATGGTAGTTAAACCAAAGCCTGGTGAGAAGATAGCATTAGTTGTATCTAAGAAGACACGCTTAATCCTTTGCACAGAGTTATCTTTCTTGATCAAACCACGAGTACCTAGGGCCTCTTCTACAACAGTCTTAATATCTTCCTCGGCTCTCCTACGCTGTTCAGCACCCAAGTTAGACCTAGATAAGTCATCCTTGATTCCTGTCATATAGACTTCATCAAACTCTTTCCAGTCTTTAACACCTAAGGCTTCTCTAAAGGCTAGTTTATGACCTAAGTCGTGATTATAAGCTTGAGTAACAGTAGTCCAATCAGTCTGAACTAAATCTTGAACCATAAGCTCATCAACATCAATTCTACGACCAATCTCGCTCTTACCTGAGGACTTATCACCCCCGCCACCAACACGTGATGCAGAGATGTCACGAAGATTATTCTCCATGTCAGAGTCTTTAATCTTCCTACGCATATTAGAGACAATCGTAGGTATTTCCTTAATAAACTCTTTGTAGTCCTTAGGGTTATTAACCTTTAATGCCCGTGCATACGAACTCTTCAGCAGTGCCTTAGTAAGCTTCTCAGCTGCCTGAGGGTCATTCTCTAGGGCCTCTTGATTCCAGTATCTAGGCGAATAACCTAAATGCTTATCCTTATAGAAATCATCAAGTTCTTGTAACTTTATATCGTGCTTGTCCATTAGAGAGTCTATATCACCATCTCTTTCTGCTACTCTATCTAGCTCGTCACCTTGTTTCTTAAGTAGGTCTCTCCGATCCAAGGCATAGATCTCTCTGTTGTATACCTGGTAGTAGTTCTGAACTTCACTAACAGCATCATCAATATGCTTATTGCCTGACGATAGTGTATCTACAATACGTCCCTGTGCAGTCTCTAGCTTACGCTCATACTTACTAATAATAGTATTAAGACGATACACCTCTCTAGGATCATTAGTTTCCTTAAGAGCTTCCTTTCTCACCTTAATAAAATCCTTAAGGACTGATACAGCCACACTCTTCTCTCTATGTAGCGCTGTCTGCTTCTTAACGGCAGTATCCAAGGCTAGATTAAAGTCCGCCCTTTTCATCTTAGACTGCTTCATTAGAGACCTAAGGTTAGCCACTAGTTTATTATGTGTACCTACATACTTCTTACGGTAGATAGCATCAGAAGTAGCGCCTTGTTGTACTACAGGTTTTCCATCCCTACCTATTAAGGTATTTGTAGATGCTCTGATTTTATCCAGCACGTTATATACAGACTTAATGCCTAAATCATAAGCTCTTAAGATAGGACTAGGGTTCAGAGTCTGAGAGGCTCCCATAGCTATACCACTACGATCTAACCTAGGCCCTTGTTGAACAACAGTATCTAAATCATCATAACCTACATCTAAGATTTTCTGCTCTAGTTCGTCATATGTAGGTTCATCATCCTCACGTTTAAGGGTTTTAGTACCATCTATTTCCTTAACTTCTTCCTGTAGATCGCTTACCTTCTTACCAAGCTCCTCTATGACCTGTGTCTGTTCCTTCTTAGTAAGAGACATAAAGAAGTCCTTAGCTATTTCAATAGTCTTTGAGACGCCATACGTTCCAACACCAAATAGACCACCAATAAGAGCCATAGTCTCTTTGTTATCTAACTCAAGGCCCTTAAGGGCCTGTCGGGTTTCCTCCATAGTAAGAGCGGTACCACTACCTAGGATGGCAGTGCCTGTTACACCCATAATGGCTTTCTTTGCCTTACTTGCCCTATTAAAAGCCAGCCGAGCCTGCATCATCTTACTTGAGATAGTATAAATCTTAGAAGACCCAAAAGTAGCAATCGCTAGGGCTAATTCCTGAGGACTTAGTACACTAGATACAATATCAGCATGAAAGCCTCGTAGCATAGCTTCCCATTCAGAGTCTAAGAAAAGACCTGAGTCCTTAGAGTAGATACGCTTAGACAAGGCAAACTCATCCGTGTAGCGTGCTGTAAGTGCCATAGCATCTTCTCTACTGTTAGGTAGCTCATGCTCCTCAAGACTATCCCAAAACTTCTTAAGGTGAAATATACCATTACCCTTATTTATATCAGTTTCGTCCTCACCAGTAAAGCTAAATTCTGCTAGGTTTTCCTTATACCATTCATCACGTCCAAACTCCATCCATTCAAGATCATCCTCATCCTCATCATCAATCTGATGTTCCAGACGGGTAGACCATGTATCAACAAGGTTCTTCTTGTAGGCCGCAATATATACACTATCAGTATTTGCTTCCTGCTCAGATAAGAATAAGATGCGCTCTACATCAGTAAAGTCCTTAAAGAAGGCATCATCCTCTTCTTTTAAGATAGGACCATCCAAGGACTTCTTCAGTTTCTCATAGCGTGCAATTTCAGCTTCAGCGCCCTTAATCTCATCCTGTGAGAATCTAGAGTAGCGCTCAGTAGCTCCTGCAGTACTAGTAACAATACTATTGGTAATACTACTAATAACACCAGCATCAGCTTCTTCCGAGACAGCCACACCCGCTACAGTTCCTGTAATGGTTAGGGCAGCCTTGCTAGTACCTGAGGTATCCACAGTCTTAGAAGACTCCAGCATAGCCTTTAGGTAGTTCATACGATAAACACCCTTAGAGAATACAGGATGTGTCCAATCTACCTTATCGGCACCTGGTCTACCTACCTGTGTACCACCATACATCCTCTCACGATAAAACTCAGGATTCTTAATAACATCATTCTGAGCATTTAATAAGTTCTTATCATTCTTAGCTAAGGCGTGATCTAGGAGCTCCTGCTGGGCTGCTGACATACCATCTGAGGTACTTAAATATTCATCAGTCATTTTCTTAGACTTGTTTAGAGCCTTAGAAAAAGACTCCCCCGTAGGAATAGAAGCCTTCTTACTAAATAGTGAAGTAAATTCTGCCATTCTTATTCTCCTTTACTCTTCTTCGTTGCCGCCTTAAGTTCAGCCCATGTGGCCTTATACATATCTACTTGGACTAAGGCATTCTCATCGAGCGAACTCTTACCTAATGTAAATGTGTCTGTTCTCTCATCATAAGAGAGACGGGCATTGCCCTCCACAGGTCTGCCAGTAGCCTTAAAGGCTTTCAGGACAGCGATAGGACTAATCTTATTTCCTGAAGTAAATGATCCCCAGTTGATTGCTGTAACCGTATCTGCACTTAAACCTAATATATTAGTGGATCCTGGAATATCCCAGGTCTTATAGTATTTAGGGCGCACCTTACTCTTAATACGCTGTAACGCATCATAAGGCTTCATAAATTGAGTGAAGTAATCATAAGTCACTAATACATCAACTTGTAGATCATCAGGAAGTCCTGCAATAGATTCATTCAAGGTCTTAACGTCCTTATACTTCTTCTTAATCTTAATTCGGAAATCACGGGTATCACCTACCGCCTCAACCATCTTAGTTAAGCGTTCAGCCTCTTCTTGAGAAACATCTACATTACCATCTAGATCTCTAATAGCGTCTAGTGCCTCGTAGTATAACTTCTGCTTAGAAGGTAGCTTATTAAACATATCGTAGCCATTATCGTGATTCTTTAGGCTATCAAAGCTTTCTAAGGCCTTCTTAATCTTACCTGCGTCCGTAGTGTACGGAAACATTGTAGATACATAAGCCTTAGATGCGCCTGGATTAGCATTAGCAATCTTAACGATAGTGCCTAAGTCCTTAGCTTGATCTAAAGAGGACTTAACCTGGTCTGTAACCCACGCCTTAGTCTCGCTAGGTAGTGTTGCATATTTACTAGCATTATTACTACCACCTAAGTGGAAGTTACCTAAGTATGTAAGGTGCTTAGAAGTTTTCAATACATGGGCCTTCATTTCCTCGGCCTTCTCAATAGCTTCCTCGTGCGTCATATCGTTTGCAGCAACTTGCTTATTAAGGTTCTTCTCGTAATTCACTAAGATGGTCTTAGTCTCCTTAGATACGTACAATGCACCTTCTTTGCCACCATAAGTAGCATCGGTCTTAAGCTTAGCTACATAGGCCTGCTCTTCTTCATTTAATGCTGTAATATTCTTAGCTACTAACTCCTTAGTAACTTTCTCATTGTACTTAAGCTTCAAATCAGTAGCCTTAATCTTAGAATATACGCCCGCCGCAACACCACCATCCACATGTGTATTATATTCAGTAGGTGTAGCACCTTGTGTGCTTAGTAAACCAGTCATCTCCTTATACTCTTTCTTCATCTTAGTATTTACAGAGTTACCATCAGAAGTCAAATCAGCACGTAACTTACGAATCTTATCACCAGTACTTGCATTCTTAAGTAAATCAGGACCGTTGTTAGGCGCCTTAATCTCTAAGTAGTCCTTAATAAAGGTTTCTGTGTCAAAGCCTGGGACTGTCTGCTGCATAGCCAGGGCATAAGATGCCGCCTGCTCTACATATTGGTCTAGTTTTTGAGCACTAGTACCCGTCCAAGGACCATCCTTATTTGTAGATATAATTTCAGCAGCCGTAAGTTTTTGCTCAAACCCTGCGGTAATCGCACTAGAGGCCTTAATCTTATTATTAGCCTGAACTTCCTTATTAACAGCAGTATAAATTTTACCATCCGCAGAGTCCATTGCATCTCTATAAGCGGATACATTAGAACTGAAGTAGTCTGTACTGAAGTCCGAACTAGAGCCCTTAAGGGACTCAAAATATGCCCTTGATTTAGCCATGATGGCTGCATTCTGCTCAAGCAAAGGTAACTTACGAATTTCCTCCAAATCTGTCAGGGCTCTATTCTTACCATCATTATTGCCTTCAATCTTATGCTGGGCAGCAGTAGCCTTATTTTGCTTCTCTGCTTCCATTTTGTAGATACCAGCACCTGCTTTTGCAGCTAGGCCTACAGCCTCCGCAAGGGATTCACCCATGCTTTTCTGAGCTGTTACAGTAGGCATGTTTACTGTGCGTACAGCTTCGCTACCTATTGTGCCTAATTTCGCCTCAGCGGTAGGACTCTTACTTAATTGTGTTCTTTGACTTCTTGGCATCCTCGGATACTCCTTTAATCGTTAATTTAATTATCTTGGTACAGGTACACCATTAAGCATCTTAGTTGGTACGTAAGAGCCTGCTCCTGCTCCTATTACTGTTCCTGACATACCACCTTGTGTAAAAGGAGTACCCGTAACGCCTGCAGTACCACCACCAGCGAAACCGCCAGCACTTGCATAGCCTGAGACACCAGCTACACCAATTTGTAGGGCAGCACTCAGTCCTGAAGACTTCTTATTCTCAGCAGCATTAATAGCACTACGAGTTCTAAGGAAATCAGCCTGCGACTGGACACCAATCTGGGCAAGGTTCGTTTCCTGTAGTCCTACAATAGTACCTGCATCGAGACTCTCCTGCATAAACACA
>ENA-OREN01001665-OREN01001665.1-marine-metagenome-genome-assembly--contig:-NODE-1665-length-24983-cov-3.496065_pt1 | contig 24983 bp, 14 predicted proteins | sample MGYA00248624_ERZ508555 | MGnify/ENA primary metagenome ERZ508555 (study PRJEB26222, sample SAMN06267773) | marine metagenome | isolation source: Saanich Inlet, British Columbia, Canada | place...
CGCGAGAATCCTCCGAGAGTGCCGAGCCCGTCGCGTCCGACTGCGTGGAGACTGCGGGGGCCGTGCGCGGAGTCTGCGCGGCGACTGCGCGAATCTGGCGCGGGTCCATCCACCCAGCCTCGTCGGCCATGAACTGGCGGGTCTTCCACGGCTTCCACTGCCACGCCGCCGCAAGCGTGCGGTAGCCCGGGATCCGCTTCGTGCGGTTCATGCGGACGCGGTCGCTCCACCAGCGCAGGTCAGTCGCAGCCATCGACGTAGTGAACTCGACATCGGCCGCGACCAGCGGGAGGTGAACGTCCGCCAACTCGCCGAGGGCGTGCTGGATGGCCTGAGGGAAATGGCCGACAAAAAAAAGGTGCGCCTCGAGAATGGCGTGCCCGAAAACCTCACGTTGTTTGCCGACAGTCAGCGACTGTTTCAGGCACTAAACAATCTGGTCGAAAACGGGATCAAGTACGGCGGCGCGTGCGTCCGCGTCTCAGCCGCCAATGCGAATGGCGAACTCGACCTCTGCGTGGAGGACAACGGCCCCGGCATCTCCGCCGAGGCGTGCGATCGGATTTTTGAACGGTTCTTCCGCGTGGACAAGGCACGCTCCCGGGAACTGGGCGGCACCGGCCTCGGCCTGAGCATCGTCAAGCACGTCACCCAACTCCACGGCGGCACCGCCCGAGTCGAAAGCACGCTTGGCCAAGGCGCAAGTTTCCACCTCACCTTCCCCACCCCACAAACCTGAAACGGCGGAGTCGCAAACGTCCGGCTAACGCATCAACAATCCGGCCACTGTTGCCGTCAGGTAGCAGGCCAGCAGCCCGCCGACCATCGCCCGCAGGCCGAGCTTGGCCAAGTCCGCCCGGCGACCCGGCGCCAGCGTGCCGATGCCACCGATCTGGATGGCAACGCTGGCGAAGTTCGCGAAACCGCACAGCGCATAGGTCGCGATCGCACTGGTTCGCGGGCTGAGCGCGCCCTCCCCCTCCATCATGCCCGAGAGGTGCAGGTAACCGACAAACTCGTTGAGCACCACTCGCTCGCCGAGCACCTCACCCACCCGCACACACTCGTCCGGCGGCACGCCCATCAGCCAGGCGAACGGCACGTTCAGCCAGCCGACCGCCTCCTGAATTGTGAAGTTCCATGCCGTCCACGACAGCGCCCAGCCGAGAATGGAGTTGGCCATGTAAACCAGCGCGACAAACGCGATGAGCATCGCGATGACATTGATCGAGAGTCGCATCCCATCCGACGCCCCCCGGCACAGCGCGTCGATGCTGTTGGCCGCCGTGCTCTTGGGCAGCTCACACGCTTCATCCGCCGTGGCGCTCTTTTCCGTTTCCGGAAACATCAGCTTCGCAATCACTAGCGCGCCGGGCGCGCTCAAGATGGATGCCGTCAGCAAATGCCCTGCATCGATCCCCAGCGAGGCATAGGCGGCCGCCACGCCGCCGGCGACCGTCGCCATTCCGCCAACCATCAGCGCCATTAACTCGCTGCGCGTCATCCCGTCGAGATACGGCTTCACCACCAGCGGCGCCTCGGTCTGGCCCATGAAAACATTGGCCGCCGTGGCGAGCGTCTCGCTGCCACTGGTGCGCATCGTGCGGCGCATCACCCACGCGATACCGGTCACCACCCACGGTAAAATGCGCCAGTGGTAAAGCAGCGACGACAGAGCCGAGACAAAGATGATCGTGGCCGGAATTGCAATGGCAAAGATGACTCCCTCACCGAAGGTCTCCTGCATTTTTCCACCATCACCGAGTGCCCCAAAAACCAGCCCGGCCCCTTCGCCTGCAAACTCGTTCAACTTGGCAATGGCCACGTTGGCCGCCTCGAACAGCCCCTGGCCAAGCGGCGTCCTGAAAACAATCAGACCAATGATCAACTGCAACCCCATCCCCCAAGCCACCACCCGCCATGGGACTTGACGGCGATTCGACGACATCGCCCAGGCCAGGCCAAGGAACGAGACAATCCCCAAGAGACTGATGAGTTTGAGTGTCACAATAACGGCGGAACACTATTGAACCGCTTGATCAAGCGCAAGCCCACCGACCTGCCCATGGATGAAATGATTATATCTTGGCCAACCGGATACATGCGCGTACGGTTTTGTCTACCCCAAGTATGACCTTGAACGGAAGCCCATGAAGACGCGACGCCAGTCCAGTCATAACGCCGGAGACGGCATCGCCCTGCCACCGTCAGCTTCGGGGTTTACCCTAATTGAGTTGCTGGTTGTGATCGCGATTATCGCCATCCTTGCCGCCCTGTTGTTGCCTGCACTTGCCCGGGCCAAGTCCGAGGCAAAGCAGATTAAATGCAAAAGCAACATGCGCCAGATTCAACTGGCCTGGTACCAGTACGCCGATGACCATGACGGAAGAGGTCATCCGAGGCGCAACTGGATGCGCTGGATTCGTGACAAGGGTGATTTCTCGGATCCGACACCAATTAGGAGTCAAATGATTCCCCCATCTCATCCCGAAGCCTACTGGGGGGTTGCCTACGTGCCCTATACGGGCTGGAGTCCAAAGGTATTCCTGTGTCCCTCCGCCAAGGCGGTTGATGATCAATATAAGAGGCCGCCACATCAGGATGGACTTTTTAAAGATGGATTCAAATATATTACCTACGGATTCAATGGATTTTGTAAAATGCCCAACACGCGCTCTTTTGGGCTGCAACTCGTCGTCTGGGAAGGCGTTGTTAATCAGAATCCATGGCCCAGCAGGGCACGCCCTATTGCGAGCTATCCGCATCCTTCTGAAACCCTGGTCTTTCAGGATGCCTGGGAGTCAATGCTGGATGGGGTGGACGACACCCCTCTCTTTCTAGGCCAATGGGCTACCTGGAAAGAACGCCTCGACGAATACTACCGGCACGGTGATATCGGAAATATCATGTGGGCGGATGGACATGCATCCCAAGCCAGAAGAGGCAAGGTATATTGGAAGGAGGAATGGTACATAGGAAGACCCCTCCGGTAACAAGGCGCATTCGCTTTGAAGCGAACTCACCCAGAGTAGAGTTAGGAATTGCCATTTGGCACAATAAAAAGAGCACACTCGGTTTTTGAGACGGCCATGTCGAAACCCATGCCTGGCTCGATTCCAGCACACTGAAGGTGGGCACTCAAAACATGGGACTGGGACAATATGGCATGTCAGCTAGACCCAAAAAAAATAGGGATGTGGAATACATGAAACGGGGCTACACCCACGACTACTCAAAAACAAGACTCCAGCCCTGAAATGGCGCTTGAGACAGGATGCCCTTGGAAGCCATCAATCTTTTCAATTGAAATCTCAATTTCTAGGACTTAATTTGCCTCCCTTAGAAAATGATGCGCATTGAGCTGAATAAGCGTGAATCTGTCCCCCATTTAATGCGGAAACCATTCAGCTTGATCCTGTCGCTGCTGTTCGTTGCCGGAATTCTCTCACTTCCGCTCAACAGCCTTGCGACAACGGACGTAACAAAGGAGCATCCGGTTAATTTCAACCAGACCATTAGTCCCATCCTCTCCAAGCATTGCCTCGAGTGCCACGGTCCAGATGCCAACCAACGCAAGGCGGGTTTGCGCCTGGATCTTTATGATACAGCAATCTCGCCCCGCAAATCCAAACCTGCAGCGATTCTTCCAGGGAACAGCACTGAAAGCCTCCTGATCCAGCGGATCACATCCAAAAATCCTGATGAGCGTATGCCACCACCCGGGAATGGGACCAAGTTGAGTGAAGTTGAGATCGAAACACTCAAAACCTGGATCGATGAGGGCGCATCCTATCAACGACACTGGGCGTTTGAACCTGTGGCCGATCAACAACTGCCAAGAGTGAGGGATAACGCCTGGCCAAGTCAGTCGATGGACCACTTTATTCTGGCCAAACTCGAGCAGGTCGAACTGACTCCGGCAAGGCGAGCCAGTCGACGGACCTTGATTAGACGGGCATATCTCGACCTGATCGGCCTGCCTCCAACGCCAAAAGAAGTCAGGGCATTTCTTGGGGACACCTCCCCGCAGGCATGGCAGCGGGTTGTGGAAAAATTACTCTCTCTTCCTGAATACGGGGAACGGTGGGGACGGCATTGGCTGGATGTGGCGCGCTATGCCGACTCGAACGGGAGCGATGAAAACCACGCCTACCCACACGCGCATCATTATCGCAACTATGTCATTGGCGCACTCAATCGTGACCTGCCCTACGACGAGTTTCTATGTGAGCAAATTGCGGGTGATCTCCTCAACCACAAGGAAGGTTCCGATTCCAGAAGCGCGGCCCTGACCGCCACCGGCTTCCTTTCCATCGGGACCAAGATTCTTGCCGAGCAGGATCCTGTGAAAAAAAGGGCGGACAGCATCGACGAACAGATTGATACATTCAGCAAGGCCATCCTTGGGCTCACAATAAGCTGCGCCCGCTGCCACGATCACAAGTTCGATCCCATTCCGAGCAAGGACTACTACTCCCTGGCAGGAATCCTGCATAGCACCAACGTGAATGATCAGCCAATAGAAACTTCAGAGTTTCTTGCTGAAAAAAAAGTTTTTGAAAATGTGTCCGAGACGCTCAAGGACCACCTTAAGGCCGCAGAGAAAAAACTTGAAGGTGTCCTTGATTCAGAAAATCGAATCCAGTTGCAGGCGGAAAAATTTGATCGCGGCAATGTCATTGTAGACAATGAAAGGTACGGGAAAGAGATCGGGATCATATCAGATCCCGGCTCACAGAAAAATTTTGTGGAATACGATCTGACCTATAAATCGCAGGGATTACTCCAATTAGAACTTCGTTACGCCGCAGCATCTTCCCGAGCAGGACGCATTCTGATGAATGGTAAGGTAATAAGAAAGGATGCGATCGCAAATACAACCGGCGGATGGCTTCCGGAGCATCAACAGTGGCATTCAGAAGGCCTTTTCAAAATCACAGCCAAGAAGTTTACGCTGCGAATTGAGTCCGAACCCATGATGTCCCATATAGACCAGATACGCCTGACACCGCTTAAGGGAGATTCAAACGCATTGGAAATATTGAATGCTGAAATTGGGAAATTGAACAAGCAACTGGCAGAGAAACAAAAGGCCGCGCCAAAACCAAGAATGGTCATGGCGGTAAAGGATGGAAAAATTCAGGATATCAAACTCCATGTTCGAGGCAGTCACCGGGACCTTGGAAACATAATTCCCAGGGGTGCTCCCATTGGGTTTGGTTTCGAGGGCATCCCGGATATTCCCAAGGACCAAAGCGGTCGATTACAGCTGGCTAAATGGTTGGCTCGTCCCGATCACCCTCTAACAGCACGGGTGATGGTAAACCGGGTCTGGCGGTGGCATTTTGGCCGGGGAATTGTTGCCACGCCAAACAATTTTGGCACAAAGGGGCAACGACCCACACACCCTAAGCTACTGGATCACTTGGCATTGAAATTCATACGATCAGGTTGGTCACTTAAGTCGCTACACCTCGAAATCCTCAACTCCAGCACCTATCAGATGGCATCAAACGTGGAGAATCCAGCCGCAATGGAAAGGGATCCAAGCAATGTTTTACTCTGGAAAAGGGAGATGCGCCGGATGGAAGCCGAGGTTTTTCGGGATAGCTTGCTTCACCTCTCCGGTCGACTTCGATGGGCATTGGATGGCGGTCCGATGGGGGTTAAATCGCAGGATCCGTCTCCAAAGGACTTGGCCAACAACCAGGGTTTCTATGAGAAAAACGATCGGCGGAGCGTCTATCTTCCGGTTGTTCGATCCAATGTTTATGATCTTTTGACCCTGCTTGATTTCCCAAATGCGGCGACACCGGTCGGCAGCAGGGTCACCACAACGGTGCCAACCCAGGCGCTTCTGATGATGAACGGGGATTATCTTATGAATGAATCCCGGAACATCGCAAAAAAATGGTTAAACACCACTGACAAAGGCTTGAAACCCTCACTGAACCTGCTCTACGAAGCCTTACTGACGCGCTCCCCCACTCCTGATGAATTGGAGTGGGCTAAAGATTTTCTGGAGGATTTTTCGCCTGAAGATTCAGACCCGAACAAGACTGAATCGTGGAATGCTCTTTGTCACACCCTTGTGATGTCGAATGATTTTATTCATGTGAGGTGATCAAACTAGCTAGTCATGAGGTTCAATAACATGAAACAAAATGAATATTTGTCATCAATGAGCCGGCCTTATTCACGACGGACACTGCTACAGCAGATGTGCCTTGGTTTTGGAGGAGTCGCCTTGCAGGGACTGATGCCAAATTCCGCTCATGCCACCCGGACAGGCACAGCATCAAATTCTCCACTGGCACCGAAACAACCCCATATTCGTGCTAGAGCCAAGCGGGTTATTTTTCTCTTCATGCATGGAGGCCCTTCACACGTGGATCTGTTCGACTACAAGCCGCGCCTGTACAAGGAGCACAACAAACCACTTCCGTTCAAGGAGCGCGAAGTCCAGTTTGCAAATCGGGCCAATATCATGAAACCGCCCTGGGACTTCCGGAGAGTGGGCGCCTCCGGTCAATGGATGTCAGAGTTGTGGGAACATCTCCCGGGAGTCTCAGATGAATTGTGTGTCATCAATTCGGTGTGTGAAACAAATGTCGCCCACGGCGGAGCCTGCATGAAGATTCACTGCGGCGATGAGGCATTTCTTCGCCCCAGCATGGGTTCATGGGTCAGTTATGGTCTGGGAACGGAAAGTGAGAACCTGCCCGGCTTTATCACCATTTGCCCCACCACTCTTCATGGCGGGGTGAATAATTTTGGAGCGGCATTCCTCCCCTCAAGCCATCAGGGCGTTCCATTGGGCGCACCTGGCTATCCCAACACATTGGCCAAGGATGCCAAGTTCAACTACATGACCAATGATTCTTTGAGTCCGCGCCAGCAGAAGCTTCAACTGGAACTTCTGCGTAAATTGCACGAACGGAACCAGTCAAATTCAACAATTAACGAAGCCTTGGAGGCCCGAATCCAGTCATTCGAACTGGCCTTTCGCATGCAGACTCAGGCCCCGGAGGTGACCGATCTCTCCGGAGAATCTGAGATCACACGGAAACTCTACGGTATGGACGACTCAAAGACGGAAAATTACGGGCAGATGTGCCTGCTCGCACGACGTTTCGCAGAACGGGGTGTTCGTTTCATTCAGGTAAGCCATGCCCACAGCCTTCCTTTCAATAACGAGCAATGGGATCAACATTCCCACTTGGAAAAAGGTCATTCAATTAATGTTCAACAAATCGACAAGCCGATCACGGGATTGATTCGTGACTTGAAACGTCTCGGCATGCTTGAAGACACACTGGTTCTTTGGGGAGGTGAGTTCGGTCGAACGCCGACCGCCCAGGCAGGAGACGGTGAGCGTGGGCGGGATCATCATCCGGACGGCTTCACGGTCTGGATGGCAGGCGGCGGTGTCAGGGGAGGATTTCGGTACGGTGCCACCGATGAATATGGATACCATGCCGTCGAGGATCGAATGACCATTCATGATCTGCATGCGACATTATTGCACATCATGGGACTGGACCACACCCAGTTGACGTTCGAACATGCCGGCAGGGATTACCGCCTGACCGATGTCTACGGCGAAGCCGCGACAAAGATTCTCGCTTGAATCACTCCGGCTGGCCAAGCGCAAGAAAACTTCCGGCTACTCTCATTCAATCCCTGTTCCACATGGCCAAGGGGTGGCCCTTCGGATATTGAAACCCAACCTCACTTGCCTTCATGGACGAGGCATGTCCGTCAAGGAACAACATCATGGATCGACCCCCATGCCGGTTCACGATCCGTGAGGGCAAATTGTAGTATGCCCCCCCATTGGGAGTGCGAAAGAATACCGTCCGGAAGATCGTCCATGTTTTTGAGGGGTCAACGGTCACCCTCCATTTGTCCGGATTCCGTTCGTTTGGATTTTCAATGATGGCGGCGTCGGCAAGGTGAACCGTCTCCACCGGGTGTCTCACATCGTCGCACCTGATGACGTGCCCCGGCTGGGATCGTCAGATGCTTAATTCATGGTTGTTCAACTCGATTCCAAAACTCTGCTGAGGCTGAACCGATTCACCTCCGCCGGGCGGTCCATCGCACGGCATTTTGCACGAGACGATTAAGGGCATCCGTGGATTCTGGATGCGGGCTGATGCACAAGACGCGTCCGTTGCCGTATTCACCGACGATGACAGCGGGGGTGTTGACCATGGTACCCTCCTGCGGCTTGTATTTGGACACCTCGCTTCGGAAATGTGACAGGGAACGAAAGTTGCCGAGCCCCTCCCTGCCCATCGGCGACATGATGGGCCCATTTTGGTAACGAACTTCAAAAACGCCCTCGAAGTCACCAAGGATTTTACGACCCTCATCGGTTAATTCCATCGTCACCGGCGCCGAGCCTCCCCGAAACCACATGCTCTTGCGGCCGATCCCCTGCACGTCAACTGTTTCACAGAAGGTCTTGTGGTTGCTGATGCCAAGCGACCAACTGTAATTCGATGCCGCGAGAAAAGCCCCCGCGCAAATACCCATGTACCCTCCCCCTGCCTCCACGAATTGCTTGACCACCTCCCGTCCCTCCTCCTCCAATGCAGCCGCCTGCTTGCTCCCGCTGCCTCCGGGGAAAATCACCATGTCAAACTGACTCAGAACACCATCGCGAATGTCCGCCACCCCGACTCGACGCATTAGTGATTTTGTTTTTGAAAACACCCTGTCCAGGTTGCGCGGACCTCTTTTACCCACGCCGCCGGCATCATAAACGGCAATGCGCAGTTCACTCGTATCGGCCGGGAGCAGGAGATGCGACGGCCCGTCGATCATGCCCAGTTGGCCAAGCAGCGTGTGCATCATCAACCGGTGTTGACGGGTGCGGGTGGACATCGGTTGATCCTTGCTGGTCGTCTCAAGGATCATGGAAACCGCCTGCAACCGCTCATGAGCGGCACGGGCCAAACTGCCGTTCACCGGGTACCGCAGCCTCACAAGTTTTTTCTTCGGGTCAGGAATTTCCGCGTTCACCACCTGCAACATCCTCGGCACCACCGACTCGGCCGCTTCACCCTTCACATCGATGATCGAGGAACCCACCGACTCGGAGTTGATTTGGTGGAAATCAGTCCCTTCATGCAGGTCGATGAGCCAGTCCGGCCCACTGGATTCGACAAACTCCCACAAGGCCGTCGCAAGCACTCCCCTGGCCACAAGTTCCCCACCGGTCATCGGGAAGTTTCGGTTCAAGTCATGCAACAGCTTGGACTCACCCGGCAGATGCCTCGTCCCCGCATTCAACCCGGGGATGTTTGCCCTTGGGACAACAATGAGCCGTCCCTTTTTGATCGGCCAGTGCCGAACCTGTTCGGCAGCCCGCGCCCCCGCCGGTTCGTTGCCATGAATGCCACCGGTCACCAGCACCACCGGTCCGTCCACACCGCTGTCCCGCCGATAAAACGTCGTTTCCCACTGCGTGCCCTTGGCCAACACTCCGCTGGATATCGTCTCCGCAGCAAGAGCTTGAAGGCTAAAACTAACGCACAGAACAATGATCAAAACGAGGCGGTTCATGCGGAAATACGGTTCAGTCGATGTAAACAAATTCGCTGGCGTTCAGCAGGACGCGACAAAAACCGACCAACGCGTCGTCTGCTTCCTCCGCTTGGCCGAGAAATTTCACGAAATGCCCGGCTTCCTCCGGGTTTGGCGAACGGGAGAAGGCCAGGCGATAGGCCAAGCGCACTTGTTCCCCCTTCCCCTCCCCTGCCTCACGGCGGATGCGCCTGGCCAAGGCGGCGGCTTCCTCATTCACAAAGTCGCCGTTGAATAACGACAACGCCTGCAGCGGCGTGACGGAGGTGCGCCGGCGAGGTCGCGACTCGTCGCACACGGTTGAGTCAAACGCCTGCATGAACGGCATGTTCAGCATGCGTTGCTGGTAAATGTAAATGCTGCGCTTGCGGCCGGCCTGGTCGAGTTGGGTGTCCCACTTGTTCTCGGAATACTTTACCGTCTCGGCGATGTCGCCCGGCAACGGCGGGAAGATCGGCAGGCCGTACAGTTCCGGATTCAACCGGCCGCTCACCGCCAGCACGCTGTCGCGGATCGCCTCGGCGTCGAGTCGGCGTTGTTCGTAGCTCCACCACAGGTCATTCATCGGATCGACTGTTGTCACCGTTTGATTCTTCACCAACGACGACTGTCGGTAGGTGCTTGAGGTAACGATGATCCGGTGCATAGCCTTGAGGCTCCAGCCACTGTCGACAAAACGCCTGGCCAGCCAGTCGAGCAACTCCGGATGCGTCGCGCCGCCGCTGAGCTTCCCGAAGTCGCTCGGCGTCTTGACGATGCCGCGGCCGAAGTGGCCAAACCAAAGACGATTCATCATCACGCGCGCGGTAAGCGGGTTGTCCGCGCTGGCGATCCACTTGGCCAGAGCCATGCGCCGGCTGCGCGTCGGCCAGCGCTTGAACGGATCAAGCCGTATGGCCGCCGGTTTGTCGTGGCCGGTGAAGATGCCCGGAAAACCGGCCTTCACAACCGGCCCGTGGTTGTCGTACTCGCCGCGCAGCTTGACGGTCGTGACCGGCACGCTTGGCTCGTACGGTGGCCCAAACGAGTGGCGCAACGACATGGCAACCGGCTTGAGCCTCTTTTGGTGTTGCTTCACGAAACGCTCGCGGTTTTCCAGTCGATAAAAAAGATCACGCTCCTTTTTGGTGAAAAGATCGCTGGTGTAATCCTGTATGTAATCGCGCAATTTGCGATCGTTTCCCGCAGCGGGATTTATGAAAGTGGCTATAATGTCACCCGTGCCGCCAACCTCAAAGCCGTAGCCTTCGCTGGTGTGCTCGGCGGAGAAGATAACGACGATCGAGCCGACTTGATCGTCGAGAAACTGGATCGCCCCATCCCGCGTGATCTTGGCCTTGAGAAGACTCTTGTCGAACATCAGCGCTGGCGCCTGGTCAAGCCGCGTAAGCTTGGGCTGACGGCCAACCTCAGCTTGGCCAAGCGGGGTCTTCGTCACTTTATCAACCCATGTGCTGACGCGGGAACCGACGGCGGGATTCGGCGTCTCGGCGTTGGCATCGATGTCCGCAGCGTCGAGCCAGAAGCACAACCCGCCGGTCGGCGGCTCGGGCGCTTGGCCTTGGCCCTTGTACTTGGCCGCGACGTATCCGGAAAGTGCGTCGACTTCGCGCTTGGCCAACGGGTGGTCGTAAACCAGCACCTCGGCAAAGGCTCCCTTGTGGCCGCCACCCTGGGCGGAGGCTCCGATGCTGACGTACTCAGGGGTTCCGATGTCGCCAAACCATTTGCCATTGTTGCCCCCACTTAACTGGTTCAGTTTCTCCGCCGGTTTGCCATCGGTGGAGAACGCCCATTGTTTTCCATCCGTCGTGGCCACGGCAAAGTGCAGTTTGCCATCGCTGACGTTTGCGGTGTCAAAAAAGTAGTCGTTCCCCAAGCCGCCACCGTTCACCTGTAGCCCAAAACCGGCATTCGACTTGCCGATCCGCGACTCGAGTTGTTTGGTCAGTTTAACCAACTGCTGCTTGGCCTCGCCGACTTCGCGCTGCATGCCAGCTCGAGTGGCATCCACCCAGGCCTGTTCGTGCGGCCGATAAAAACCGGCCGGCAACGGGCCTCCAATCTGGAAGCCGTCACCGCGCTCGGGCGGCGGGATTTGCACCGTCGAGAAAAATGCCTGCATGCGGTAGAAGTCATCGATCGGGATGGCGTCATATTTGTGGTCGTGGCACTGAGCACAGCCTATCGTGAGGCCAAGGAAAACCGAACTGACCGTCGAAGTCATTTCGCTGAGCAACTCGTGCCGGGTCTCGTCACCGCGCGGCTCGGTAAACGGCGCCAACCGAAGAAACGTCAGCGCAACTGTGCGCTCGGCATCCATGCCCGGCAACTCGCCGGCACCCATGATTTCATTGAACTCATCGCCGGCAATCTGCTCCCGGATGAAGAGGTCATACGGCTTGTCGCGGTTGAGCGAGTCGATGACATAGTCGCGGTAACGCCACGCGTGCGGCATGTCGGGGTCGCCCTCATAACCGGCGGTGTCGGCGTAGCGCGCGAGGTCGAGCCAGTAGCGCCCCCAGCGTTCGCCGTAGTGCGGATCGTTAAGCAGCCGATCGACCAAGCGCCCGTAAGCGAGCGGGTTGCGATCGTTGACGAAGGCATTGGCGACATCCGGCGCAGGCGGGACACCGAGCAGATCAAAATACAGCCGGCGGACGAGTGTCCGCCGCTTGGCCAACGGCGCAGGCTCGATGCCCTTGGCCTCGAGCTTGGAGAGGATGAAAGCGTCAACCGGGTTGCTGACCCAGTTGGTCTGCGTGACCACCGGCGGCGTCACTTGGCCAAGCGGCGTAAACGGCCAATGCCTGCCCTGCTCCGGATCCGGGCCCGCTTCCTCCGCTTGGCCAAGCGCGGCAGTGAACAGGATAATGAATCGGATCACTCTCATCGTTTGAAACTCCCGTCAGGCAAAAATACCGCTGAGAACATTCCCCCCAACGCCGGTCAGTTTACGATCAAGGCCGGCGTGAAGGTAGGTCAACTGCTCATGGTCGAGGCCCATCTGGTCAAGAATGGTTGCATGCACATCACTCACATGGATCGTTTCACCCATCCCGCGCAGACTGAACTCATCGGTCTGGCCGACGGTGGTTCCGCCTTTCACGTTTCCCCCCGCCATCCACATGGTCAACGCCCAGGAATTGTGCTCGCGACCGGGACTCCCCGACATGCCACCATTCTTGAACGGCGTTCGTCCCATCTCCGATGCCCAAACCACAAGCGTCTCATCGAGAAGCCCCCGCTGCTTGAGATCCGCCAACAAACCTGATACCGGCTGATCCACCTCGGCACAATGACGGATCATGCCACCTTTCACGTCTCCGTGATCATCCCAACTCGAGGAACTGATCTGCACACCATGAACCAACAGCGTGTAGCGCACGCCGCTCTCCACCATTCGCCGGGCGAGAAGGCATTGGCGGCCAAAGCCGGCCGTCGTCGAATTGTCCAAACCGTACAGCTCGCGGACATGCCGCGACTCGTTGCTGATGTCCACCAACTCCGGCGCCTCGGTCTGCATCCGGAACGCCAGCTCGTATGCGCTGATGCGCGCCTCAAGTTCGCTGTTGTCCGCGTGCTTGGCCAAATGGCGATTGTTGAGCCACTGCAACGCGTCCAGCTCGCGACGCTGGCGGATGCGATCCACACCCCTGGGGGAACCAAGGTTCAGGATGGGCGCACCGCTTGGCCGCAGCAATGTCCCCTGGTACGCCGCCGGTAGATAGCCGTTGCTCCACACGGCCGCGCCGTTGACCGGCGCACCGCGCGGGTCTTGGATAACCATGTAGCCCGGCATGTTGCGGTTGCCGCTACCCAGGCCGTAGCCCACCCACGAGCCAACCGACGGGCTGCCGGGAAACTGGCTCCCGGTGGTGACATGCAGCGTGGATGGCCCGTGATTTTGGTTGTTCGTCTTGATGCCGTGAATAAACGCAATGTCATCCACGTGCCCGGCCAGGTTCGGGAAACGGTCAGACAGCCAGCGGCCGCTCTGCCCGTGCTGGGCAAACTCAAACGGACTGCCAATCGTCACATGCGGAAAAGACAGGCGGCCCTGCAGTTCGCCGGAAATATCCGGGATGCGGGAGAGCGGCTTGCCGTGAAGTTCGCGTAGCCTTGGTTTGTACTCGAACGAATCCATCTGGCTCACCCCGCCCTGCATGAAAAGGAAAATGCAGCTCTTGGCCTTACGCGGAAAATGGGTGCTGCTTGCGGAGAAGGGGCCGCGCGCCGCGCCGGCCTGGAGGTCATCTATCGCTACGCCACCAAGCGCCATGGCACCGATGCCATTCCAAGCACGAGAGAGAAACTCCCTGCGAGTTGAACAACCAACGGAGTTCATCGGAACACGACGAAACTACCGCCGTACTCCGAAAATGCGAAGACCAAAAACAGAGATTACCCTGCAACTGCTGTATTAAACAAAAAGGAACGCCAGTGAGTCTTTAGCGTAGCCCTAGCACTGGGGTTCGCAGGAACTGACATATCACAAGATTGTTTTCATTAGGGTGAACGAGTTCATACGGGGATATTCGGATTGCAAAGCCGCTCCTCCGTGTCTGCCAGACCCCATTACCTCCCTGCCTAAACCGCCATCACCGCGTTGTTTTATTTCCTGAAAGGAGTGAGTATTTGGAATATCCGATCTTCTCTCTACCGTCAGCGCCTTGTGCCCCTGCTGCGGTCTCCTCCAAAGTTAAACCCGCCCCGGCTTTCATTTATATTCATCTTTAATGTGCCAGCAACGGCACCCCCCTCATTCATTTCAGCTTCACTCAGTTTGAAGACACCATCTAGGGTCTTCATTGACATGAACCTGCTGAACCCAAATTCGTTTTGATCCTCATCGGCATTTAACACCGTGAGGGAACCTTGGAATGGCACGTCCTTTTTCCCGGATTCAAAGTCCTTACGGTTGATTGTCAGTGTTATTTTCACTTGTTGACTCTTATTTTCACTGACACCCTGAAAAGTGATAGTTGGATTTTGTTTCCGCGTTTGTTCAGAGCGCCCCCTCCCCCTTCCTCCAAACCATCTCCGAGGTTCCTCAGGTTGCCCCAAAACTCCCAGACTTGAAAAAGTCACTTGTTCGCCATTTAGCGTAAATTCAAGTTCAGCTTTGCCCAGTCCGGTGACGTCCGGCAAACGTTCACTTTTCCAAGCGGTATCAAACCATCCTTTTAATTTTCCGATTTCGACTGAATATCTTGGGATTCTCGGACCATTTTGAACTTGGACAGGCCAATCCTGAAGTTCTGATTCGATGCTGGAACGTCGATCTTCAACGAATGCAATCAATCGGCTAATACCTTGATCTATACGGTCCTGTCGGGGATGAAGGTGATCCTGGGTCAAAGCGTTGATACGTTTCACGTCGTCTTTGATTTCCTTCTCGTTCCATACATCCATTAAGATATCCTCCAGTGCCGCCTTGTAACGCTTGCGAACTCGCTCGAGTTGAAAGAGGCGATTGGCGAGCATACTCTGCGTATAAACTGATTTTGGTTCATTGCCATCTCCTCTGAATCGACTAAATGGCCCCCTACTCTCGGTAAAAGCACCATCCGCACCCCATGGCATGAAATGGAATCGCATGTCATCCTTAGGACTAGCGTAAGCATAATAATTGTTTTGATTATTGGTGTAGCCATCCCAAAAACCAAGAAGACTCTCCATTGCCCAGAACTTGATGAACTGGTCGATGTTGACGTACTTCTCCGCCTTCGCCAAGTTGAAGCTCTCCTTGGTCTCAAGGATCTGAGCGAGTTTTTTTGACTGAGTCCGATCTTTATCAGTGCGCTTGTTCTTGGCTTCGATATTTCCAACTGCTTTAGGATAAAAATCAGCGATTGTACCCTCATAGAGCTCACCTGAATAGTCTTCAAAATGCTGTTTAATGAATGGGGCCCTTACTGATTCGACATGGGTATAGACCCCAAGATACTCTTCATTAACGGTTACTTTCGCATAGCTAACCCTTGGGGCGGGGATGCCCGCTTTATTAAAAAGCTTGTAAGTGAGATATTGGCTGGCAAGTGATTCATCCTGTACATTGTTGTTGAGTGTAAGACGGTCGAGTCCTGCAACTGGGGATTGATCCTGATATTCGTCAAATTTCACCTTTAGGGATGGACGCTCCGGATTTAATGAACCTATGAAGCCCTTGGTTCGTACACCTACGCTTGAGATCGTATTGCCATCGATAGTGATATCTGCCTTGTACAAGTTGAAACGTTTGCCTCCAGAAGAGCTACCACCGAATATGCGACCAAATCCTCCATTGCCTCTATCGCTTTCTTTACGAAGTTTGCTCCAGTCAGATGGCAACATTCTAATCTGAATTTCAAGAAGATGATCGGAGCGGAAAAGATCATCAACCTTCATCTCTGCTCCTATGGCAGAGTTCAGACAAGCCACCACGGCGATCATTAAAGCCAGGCTCGTTGCGAAAAAACCTGATATCCTATTTCCATTACAACTTTGCTTTTTACTATTGGTCATCATAGCTAAATTAAGATAGCGACTACACAGACAGAGAACGTGAAAACGTTTACAAAAAAACTCCAAGTTATGATCCTGACGAACCACCGGACTGCTCCACCTGGTAACCCTCAAACCGCGAGTATTGTTGGAACTGATCGAGTTATCCAAACTGGTCCAGTGCTTTCGTTAGTCTGGACGGGTTGATTATTTGCTCAATGTCGTAGAGTAAGTCAATGCTGCAACATGGGGAGAGCAAAGGCGGCATGGTAAACTTCCTTGAACTGTTTGTGGCACGGATTTGTTCGTTGGCACACTGGGGGCCGAGTGGTTGCAGAAAAAAGCAAAGCAGAAAAATGAAAAAAATAAGTAGCCGAACGGGCGGTTACGGATTCTTTTTTAGTCGAAAGAAACGGCAGATGTTTGTCTTGGCGTTCAGCGGAATCAGCAGTTGGTCACCAGCGACAGCTGCCTCTTCAACCGGAGTCCACTGCAGAAGATTCGCGGATGACTCAACGGCGTAGCCACCTGCGACGGCACCGGTCACTTTCAGCGCGAGGTTGCCCTTGGCATCGAGCACCGGAGCGGCAAGCACGAGGCGGAATTGGTCAAGCACTGCACTGTTGGCGCTGCCGGGGGTACCAAGGCGCCTGACTGACGGCGCCCAATCTTCGTGACTACCCTCATGGCCAATGTCATCGACTCGTTCCAACGTGAAGCCGGAGCCGTCCGGCTCGCTTGGCCAAGGGCTTTTGTCATCGTACTCAACTTGATCGACCAACGCGCCAGCGGCATCGTAGAGGAACAAACGATCGCCGCCGTTACCTAGTCCGAACTGGAACGGGCCAAGTGGCGTGACACCGGGGAAAACTTGCTTGAAACTCGATTGTTCTCGGGCCACGACAACGTGGCCGTTGGGTGGAATGGTGGCTCGCGGTGAGAACACATAATGTTCTCGGTCGGCCTCATCAGTCAAGGTCCAGCCATCTAGCGTAACCGCTGTTGTCCCCGGGTTGTGCAACTCCAGCCAATCGCCGGGATTTTGTTTACTGGACGAGTTGTAGTTGATTTCGTTAATGACTAATTTGGGAGACTTCAACTCGATCGGCTCAAAGCGGACCGATACGGCCTGTGCCTGCCTTGGGTTTATCTGTAGTTCGACTTTCGTCGACGAGACATCGCCGCTCCAACCCACAAAGCGATAGCCTCGATTTGGCATTGCGGCCAGTCGGACCGGCACATCGTCAAAGTACACTCCGCTCCAGGGAAATTCCCCAAGCATCAGTGAGTTGATTCGCACCTTGCCTCTAACCGGCTGATTGTTTTGGATTGTAAGTGTTCGCTGCCTCGCCAACTGGAAATGATCCATCAAATCCAGCCGGAGCTTTTGTGGCCGATCACGGGCGAAATCACGCATCACGTTGAGGTGCTTTTCCCAGTCGGGCATCTTCCCATCCCATCGATCCAGATTCTCCTTCATCTCGGGACGGATCATTGTCTGAATTGAGTCGATTTTTTTTAGTACCATTTCGGACTGGAAGCGACTGTTCAGGAAATCAGCGCAGCGATTGATGAAGTCGGTCCTGAACTCTTCGTTTCGGAGCAGGGTACGCAGGAGGAATGTCCTCTTGGAACCGTTGGGCCACTCTCTGGACTTCGTGTGGTCCGTGAGAAACTCAAACATGTTGTCGTAGTCGGAATAATCCCGGCGCATGGCCGAAATATACTTGTCGGGATTCCACAGGTTGAAACCGTAATCCTGGTCAAACAACATCCACCTCCATCGCGTACCTGTCGTCTGCTCCTTCCAGCACTTGATGTTACCTATGTCGAAGTTCTGAAAATACGCAACGGAGACCTGATGCGTGATAAAGTTGTCGGTGTCCATCAGGGTCTGGATTTGCCGATAGACTTTTTCCTTCAAATTTACCGAGAAGCGTGTCTCTTTTTGGATGTAATTAACCATGGAGTTGTAGTCCCTCAGACTTCCCTTCACCAAGCCCGAGTGCGATTGAATGATATTCAGCTTATCGGGATTCACTTCAAGATGCGACGCAATGTAATGTTCACTCATCTTTTCCCGCAGATTGTACAGGCCAAAATATTCCCCGTTGATGTACACAATAGCGGGACGATATGCCTGCGTTTCCAGGTCCGCTCCCTCCAGCAATCTGTGCATCAACGCGTCCCGGAACAGCGTATAGCTTCCATCGGTGAAATAGGTTCTGACATGATGTGACCCCGGGTTGTCATTGCCTGAGGTTCTGAGGGTAAAGGATTCGTAACCATCGACATTTTCTCCAGGGAAAAGCTCATAATCGAGTCGACCTGAGCCGTGCTTTCTTCTCAAAAAAACGGCGAATGATTTTTGTGGATAGCCCTTCGACCAACCACCAAACATCTTCAATCCAGCATCCATGTTGAAGCCAACCACCCCATCCGACTCAAACAGGGTGACATTTGCCGGTAATTCAATATCCTTCCAGAAATTGGCCCCGTAATAAGGAAAACTGGAACTTGCAGACGGACCTTTAGCATACATGCCAGTAGCCGCATTAAACATCCTTTTGGGATCAACACTGATCGAGACTACTGGCAGACTGTGGGTCTTCTTGATGAAGTATGTCTCTGTTCGGGTCCTACTTTGATTAGTGACAAGGCCAAAATTTCGGGCTCGCAGGATTGTCGTTTTGGTCAACAGAATAGGTCCAGTGTACCGCTTCGACCGTTTGCTTGGGACACTTCCATCGAGCGTATAACGAATCGAGCCAAGTTTGGGTCCATTGATTATTTCGATGCTTTGGGAAGTCTTATAAAAACCACCCGAGACTGAAAACTCCGGCATCTCCAAAAAAAGGTTTTTTTTTGCATAAACATTGGGCTGGGACGGGGTCGGGGTTTTCGCCGTGTACCAGTTAGCCTTGCCGTCTGGTTGCCGCCCGATGGCTTCGTCCGCGGCCAGCGGACCAAGCGCAATGCGATCCACCAGTTTCCCTGAAGGATCAAACAAATGAAGGATTTCCCCGCTTGAATTGATCCGAAAACCAGCATGAAACTCGTCGACCGTCTCTGGAGGGACTTTCCCTGAAGCAAAGATCACAAGGAATCCACCGGGCTCGATAATTGACATGCCGAACTTCCACTTGGCAGGGTCTGTGGCATCGTCGGTGAGATTATAGCCATTCAGGTTGATTTCAGCGTCAGAGCCGTTGAACAACTCTATCCAGTCCGGGGAGTCCCCGGCATAGTCGGCCAGCGATGAATCGTTGTTACTGACCACCTCATTGATGACAAGGTTACCGGCCATCAAAGCTGTCATCTCCCAAAGCATGGAAGCAACCAGCAGCACTATGGCCAACCTCTTTTTCGAAGAAATAACCTTCATCACTCTCATAGGTTGATTTAGAATAATTGACAGGAATCACTTGAGCTCATTTACCCATGTTGCGATGGCCCGTGACATCGCTTTGACAGGCCGTATTCTTAACAATTGATCAGTGCCATAGTTAACCCCCATGAGCTTTCAACTCTTTACCCGTCTTGCCGCCGTGTTTGCGGAGAAGATCAATATTATTGGTACGCTTATGTTGAACTGCCAAATCCAATGGAGTTTGACCCTTGTTGTCCTTATCGTTCACATCCGCACTTTTGGAAATCAGGAGGTCAACAATTTCTTTACGACCTCGCCAAGCAGCCTCATGCAATGGAGTAGCACTGTTTTGATCACAATCCTTCGCATTCAAATCTGCTCCTTTGGATAGAAGTATTTCAACATTTTCCATACGGTCATAGTAAACTGCGTAATGCAAAGGAATCGCACCATCCGAACGCTTCGCGTTTATGTCAGCACCGTTGGTGATTAATAATTCGACTATTTTCCCCCATCCCCATCCCGAAGCCTTGTGCAATGAAATCCTTCCGATCCTATCCCTCACATTCACATCCGCAACAGAAGTGACTAGAAGTTCGACCATTTCCTTTGTCTTCGCATAAATCAAAGATGTATTTCCATCCCTATCTTTAGCATTAACATCCATGCCTGAAGCTAAATACTGTTTTACGTCTTCGGTCTTTCCTTCCCATGCAGCTCTGTAAATAGACTTACCGCCTCCCGGCAATAGAATAGTAGGATCACTGCACCCCACCAGCACCACGGCTGCGATTGTTGTGAGCAGGAGGTATTTCATTTCGACATGACCTCGAAAGTTGAGAAGAGGCTCCTATAATTATCACACGGCGTAAAGTCCTTTCCCCCCTATCCCCCCGGGTGCAATTGACCAGAAACCCTTGGCCTGCTCCCTTGTTATGGCGTTTACCCCACTTAACAGTGAACTGGCAGTGGCTTTTTATTGTGCGTTTCGATGTCAGAAAAAAACAAATGAGCGAGAAAAAGATATTCTGGATCTTGCTAGCATGCGGCCCCTGTGGAATTGACTGCAGTATATTGCTATTCTGCTTCCCGAAAGTTGGATCATATGAATCGCATGAAGGATGGGGTATCGGGTTGACTGCTTTTTTGGTGCATGGCGTCAGAAAAAGAGAATCTCCAACGACACTTCCGAAACTCGGATTAGCACTGCAACGAGTTAGCCAATTGGTGGCCCGGGTGCTGGAAACTTATTAGCGCTAATTGGGACTAAGCTTACTCGCTCCCATAGCAGATCGAATCAAAGCTGACCTCGCCAATGAAGTAGCCACCCTCGTCGCGCTTTGCAAAGCTGAAGTTCTGCACCGCAATACAAGATAACGTTTATTCTTTTCGCCAGCGGAAAACGAGCTTCTTCCCGTGCTTGGGGTGTGTCTTATCGAGAGACTCGAGCATTAGACTCATTCCGCTTTTCTCGAGCCGTACGTCGACCCAGCCCCGCGGCTCGTCGGGGTCAAAAATGTAAGCGGTGGTTGGGAGGTTGATAAAATGAATTCCATCGATCTCCCAGCGCCGCCACTCGTGCGTATGCCCAAAAATAAACGCCTTGACGTGCTTGCGCGGACGCAGGACTTCGACCAACGCCGCTCCGTCCCGAAGCCCCCCCCTCCTGTGCCGTACCTGACGTGGCTTCTGGTTGGTTGACGTTGTGATGGCAGATGACGATGGCTGGCTTTTCGGCGTGCTGGTTGAGGGCCCGCGCGAGCCACTCGATCTGCTTCATCCCCAAGTCTCCTTCAGTGACCGTGCGCTCGGTGTTGTACAAAGAATCGAGGAAGAAAAAATTTGCACGTTCTGTTTGAAGCACGTTGACCAGCCGACCGGCGACCGGCGGCGTTCCAGGGAGCATCGCGGTCAGCGTCTCCGCGAACAGACTGCGTCTGTCGCAGTTGCCCATCGTGAGATGGACCGGCATCCCTTGTTTGCTGAGCGGGTCAAGAAGCTGGGCTAAATATCGGTACGCGCCAGCTGTTGGGGGGGAACCATCTGTTGCTAAGTCGCCGTTGACAACGACGCCGGCCGGCCTAGCGGTTTGCGCGGCGATCTCGGCGACAACTTGGCGTAAGTGATCTGCCATGTTGATTCCGCGCGCCACGGCGGTGGGATCCGCCATGATGTGGGTGTCCGAGAGAAATGCGAAGCGGTGAGGGTCAACTGGAACTTCTTTACCCGGTATCGCTCGAACCGATGGCACGGCGATCGCGGCGACTGCGCCTCTTGCCGAAACGTGGAGGAACCGGCGACGCGTAATGGGAATTATGTGAATCGACATAAGCTTGTGCTTGTGAATATCGCTTGCTTCTGTAGCAGACAACATCAAAGCTGATCTCGCCGATGAAGTAGCCGTCGCTCACCCCGGTCAGTTGAGGGGCCCTACCCTCCGGCGAACACCGGCTTGAAGCCCGCCTCGATCAGGACCCGCTTCACTTCTTCGCGCTTGTCGCCCTGGATTTCGATGCGGCCCTCTTTCACCGTCCCGCCGGTGCTACAGCCTTTTTGCACTTTTTTTGTGAGTTCCTTTTTCTCTGCTTCGCCAATGGGAGGAAAATTGAACGCAACCGTTACCGTTTTACCACCGCGGTGTGCTGTTTGGCGGATAATATCCACACGCCCTCGATTCTTGTTCTTCTTACCGCGCTTAGATGTTTTCTCGGGCCCCACGGATGACTCCACCTTTGGAGAATCTTCCGGCCCGTCGGGCAATACTGCTAGCCCATCCAACGCGCCAAATGGATTCTGCGTCAGACTCCCACCTCCGTCCGTTGGTATCCGTTGTTGTTTCTTTCGCGCCACTTTTTATCCCGGCGAGATGAGAACCCAGTGCAGATTCACCGTCAACCGATTTAGCCTCTGATTAACTGCTGTCGTAGGCTGTCTCTCGAAAATCGGTCAAGAGCATATTGAGGTTCACAAAAACGCAGCACAAAATAGCTCAGGCCAATTTTTGGTGAGATCGGAGTGGGTAGAATGAGAAGACTTGAACCCCCAGTAACATTAGTTTACCGGGGGGTTAAATTGGTTGCGTGGGCCAGATTTGAACTGAAGACCTTCAGGTTATGAGCCTGCATGGTATTTGCCATCAAGTGTTTGTTTTTCAAAGACTTACAACTTTGTCATTTTTGACTGTCCCCCACTTTGTCCCCCTTTTTCTCGCAACCTGTCCCCCTATTGCCGCCTTATGCCTTCAAGGCATCCAAGCTGCCACGATATTCAGCCAATGAGTCGTGCTCGATGTTGGTGCACACCGACCTCTTGCCAATGACCTCCTCAATCGGAACCCACCAGACCTCATTGTGAGGGATTAGCACCAACCCGAAGTAGCTGCAATCGCCTTCCGCGTAAAGCCCTCCTGCGCTCTTCGTCGTGTGCCATTGAACGGTTTTGCCATTCGCACTAACGCAGCCGGTCTTGACCTGAATGGCATGAATCGCCCTGCCCCACTTCGCCACCAAGTCGAATGCCGGACTGGTGAAGATGGGTGCGGAAACCTCAAAGCCTTCCCTCACCAAAGCCAGAGCAGCTACAGCCTCGGCTGTCTGGCCGGTCAGGTTCATTGACCGCGCCGCTCGATCTGATATTCCAGATCAGCGACAGTCCTGAGTGCGGCTCTGGTGAACTCAGGTGCGGCCTGTGCCGCTTGGGGGAACTGCGGATGCTTGGTCAGCGTCTCGACGTTGTTCAACTCCACCGTCCTGCACCCCATCAGTACGGCTCAGCCATCAATCCTTAGTTTTGTAAGGGTGAAGGCATTTTGCGGCAACAGTTAAAACGCCTTGAAAACTGCGTTTAACGGGGTGACAGTTCCCTCGCTATGAAATCACACCTCCTACTCACAACAATCGCAGCCGTGCTTCTGGTGGGAACTGACTCAGCTGCGGAGATTGAGCCAAAGGTGCCGCTCAAGTTGTCCGAGCCTCTATTGTTTTCTTTTGCGCAGATGTGCGACACGCAACTCGGAATGGGCGGCTATGAGCACGACGTGAAGACCTTTGGACTTGCTGTGACCCAGATCAACAAAATGAAACCTGATTTTGTGGTGATATGTGGAGATCTCGTCAGCAAGGTCAACGACAAATCATGGGCCGACTTCAATCGTATCAAGGCAGGATTCAAAATCCCTTGTCATTGTGCAGCTGGGAATCACGATGTCGGCAACAAGCCGACTGTGGAGTCGCTGCAAGCATATCGTGAAAAGATAGGGAAGGACTACTACACCGTTGAGCACAAGGGTTACACCTTTGTGATCGCCAATACCCAGCTATGGAAGGCACCACTGAAGGGCGAGTCGGAGAAGCACGATAAGTGGTTCAAAGGAGTCCTCGCGGAAGCAAAGAAGAAGGTCAGTCCTGTTGTTGTGGTGGTGCACTATCCGCTCTTTGTGAAGACACCGGACGAGAAGGAAAACTACTACAACATCCCGTCCGCAAAACGCATGGAGCTACTGAAGCTCTGCAAAGAGAATGGCGTGGTGGCCTTCCTGGCCGGCCACACTCACAAATTGGTAGTTAACGAGTACAAGGGGATCCAGCTCGTTAATGGAGAAACCACCAGCAAGAACTTTGACAACCGCCCGATGGGATTTCGATGGTGGGATGTTGCTGCGAAGGGGAAGATGGTGCACAGATTCGTGGTGCTTGAGGGAATGGATGAATAGCCGGCCGGCATCAGTGGCTGTCTTGGTAGTGAAAAAATTACCATTGGTCACTTTCAATGGTGCTATTGCAACACCCGAAGATTGTTCATCAATAATCAGCGCTGAGGTAGTCCCGTGCGAAATACTTGTACTATCGAAGAATGAACCGTTGTTCAATAAAAAATCAGTTCCTAACTCAAATATTACGTTCAGATTGTTACCACTGGTATTGACTCCGGTATCAATCAGGCCAACCACAATGGTGCCATCCGCCACTTGTGCGTGGGCCACGTTCTGAACAATTAGCGCTACTGCCAGCGCGACCATCTTGGCAGCTACTTTAGTGACTATTGAAATTCTTGCGAATGGATTTTTGGCAAACATATAAGGAACACTCCGTAATCAATAATGGCTAACAGCTCCCATCACGACTGCGCCACCTTCTTGGGGGGGGGATTCTAACATTTATAATAAAATCGAAACAAAAGGAATTAGTTTGCTCCAGGGTGCTCCAAACTCTCGATAACCTGATAGATAGCCTATTAGAGCTGGCTCGCTTTTAACCCTGACCTAGCTAAACATACTGGGCCGGCTCTAAATAATTCCCGCAACGCTATCAGGCAAATTACAGCAAAAATCATTACCATCCAGGTTGGCATACTCAAGCCCAAAAATAACCACTGTATTTCGGCACATTCACCGCTGCCAGAAAATACCGTAGAGATTGTATCCAGAAGAGGAAACGCCTCTAACATAAAATTTAAATCCGGACCGCACTCAGGCACTTGATCGGCAGGCAAACTTTGCAGCCAAACCTGCCGGCTAGCTATCGCAGCGCCGAGT
>ENA-OREN01001668-OREN01001668.1-marine-metagenome-genome-assembly--contig:-NODE-1668-length-24962-cov-15.052120_pt1 | contig 24962 bp, 29 predicted proteins | sample MGYA00248624_ERZ508555 | MGnify/ENA primary metagenome ERZ508555 (study PRJEB26222, sample SAMN06267773) | marine metagenome | isolation source: Saanich Inlet, British Columbia, Canada | place...
AGATTATAAAACTTGGTACACTGAAGGAGAATTAGACCTACTTTTTATGCTGTTTCTAAAAGAAGATAGTGAAGAAAACTAAAATAAATTGGTTAAACGTATTTATGTGGTTAGTAGTTATACCAACATTTTCTTTAATGTTTTGGTATGGAGTGATATACTTATTTAAGTGTATATTTTAATAAAGTTGTAAAAGAAGGAATAGTGATAAATGATGGAGATTGGCTCCCACATCAAAAAGAAATGGTAAAATATAACAAGTTATGGAGAAAATATGAGTGAATATTCAGGTTGTAACGAAAAAGATTTCAAATCTTTGATGGAATCTTATAAAAAAGAAACGAAATTAAAGAAGTATTTAAACACACCTAAGATGAAGAAATTGCACAAAGAGGCGATGAAATTTCAAGGTGGAGATAAAGTAATTAAAATGGTAAAAGACCAAGCAGACGCATAATGAAACGAGCTCTAACATACGATGATGTAAATATAGTTCCAAAGTATTCGGAATTAGAATCTCGTGGAGATGTAAAACTCAATACACGATTTACTAAGAATACAGAAATAACTATTCCAATAGTTGCTTCACCAATGGACACCGTAACTGAATTAGATATGGCACGAGAAATGATGGAATTGGGTGGTGTAGGTATTGTTCATAGATTTATGTCTATTGAAAAACAGGCAAAAATGATAAATGAATTATGTTATATGCCTGGAACTGAACATATTATAGTAAATAAAGCTTCACCAAGATGTGCAGCTGTGGGAGTTACTGGAGATTATTTAGAACGATCACAAGAATTATTTAATAACGGATGCAATGTTCTACTTATAGATGTAGCACACGGGCACCATAAACTTGTAGGAGAAGCAATTGAAGAAATCAAAACCAGATTGGAACAAATCGAAGTTATTGCTGGCTCAGTTGCAACAGGAGAAGCGACTAAATACTTATGTGAAAAAGGAGCGGATGCGATTAGGGTCGGAATTGGGAACGGATCATTATGCGAAACTCGTATTAGAACGGGTGTTGGGATTCCCCAAGTTTTTGCTATTATTGATTGTGTATCCATTGCAGATGATTATAACGTTCCCATTATTGCTGATGGTGGTGTTCGTAATATCGGTGATGTATGTAAAGGACTTGCTTGTGGGGCTGATACGATTATGTTGGGCTCCCTTCTCTCGGGTACTAAGGAAACTCCAGGCACGATAGAGAAAATAGGCAAGTGGCCAAACGAACAATTACATAAAAAATATAGAGGTTCAGCATCGCTGGACTCAAAGAAATCAAGAGGTCATAATAAAAATGTTGAAGGAAATCACAAAGTTATTCCATACAAAGGAAAAGTTAAACGAATCATTAACGATATACAGGATGGAATTCGTAGTTCTTTCAGTTATGTTGGGGCTAACACTATTGATGAGTTTCATTCTAAAGTAGAATTAATGGAAGTTACTATGGCTGGAAATCTGGAAGGAAAACCACATTTACTCACTACTTAATAGGTAAATAGTAAACATTTGTGGAGATAATAATATGGATATAGAAGAAATAATACGTCAATTAGAAGAATCAATCGAATTAGAAGAATGGTCGATGGTAGAAATGGTTCTTGAAAAAATACGTGAAGAAGGTGCAGATAATCCTCTTGATGATTATAGTGAAGAAGATATTTGGGGTACATAAATATGGGGCTGTTATTGGTAATCGACAGATGTTATTCAACAACAGAGTGCAGCAGAGTTTGAGTAAGACTCGTAAAAAAAGACTCAACAACCAAAATAGCGATAAATCGCTTGCCGGGTTAGTAATCGATTGGCACTTAGCCAATACTGAAATGGGATTTGACAATTTTGTCGAACCAATGATTTCTGATTACCAACCAACTTACGCAAACGCATAGGTTCTTGGGTAGTCTAACACCCGAGCATAAAATAAGTTAGACGAACAACTCTTTTGTATTAGAGTATAAAGAAATATCAGTTAAACCTATCTGAGTAAATAGGGATATGGTGGGTTTGTTGGTACACTACCGATTTGGAATCCAACTAAGCTGTGAATGACTCTTTGAAGAAAATAGACTGGACGTGGGTTCGAATCCCACCAGCTCCACTAAAAAAAGTAAGAAACGAAATTTTGAATGATATTTATAATAAACATATAGGAGAGATATGAAATTTTTTAATAATCAGGGTGTTTTGGCCTTTATTCTTTTAACAGTATTTACTAATGGATTTGTTTCCATTAACATATTGGAAAAGAATAAGAGATATTATACTTCTTTAATGAAAACTATTACAGAAGAAAATATCAAATTAACTGCAACTCTTGCTGAGTTAAAAAGTGAAGGTATGGACGTGATAGTAACTATGTATCAACCAGTTCGTGGACAGACTGATTCTACACCGAACATTCTCGCAGATGGAACGCGTATAAAGACGGAATTAGCGTCTAATTATAAATTTATAGCGGTGAGTAGAAATCTTCTGATACGACATGGTGGTTGGTTAGATTATGGTGACTTCGTTCTTTTAAAAGGTACAGATGGGAAAGATGGAGTGTATCAAGTTAGAGATACTATGAACAAACGATGGGTAAATCGCATTGATATATTAGAAAACGTTGGAGTTAAACCTTATAAGTTTACAGAAGCAACATTACATAAAACAGATTTAGTAGCCACGAAAGAGCTAATAAATCAATAATTAATTAGGTTGTATTTGAAAAAGTATTATTACGAGAGGTCAAATCTTCTCGAATCAGAAGTTAATTTAAACTTCGAACAAGTGTTATACATGGATGATATATCCACTACGACGTGGATAGATCAACTTCGCACATTCATATTAAATGAATGGGACGATAAAGGTATTCCGCCAACTATCGGCCAATATTCTTATGATTTGAAAAAGAACTTTAGGAAACTAAGGGATTATCCTTTACATCAAGGAAGTAAGGAATTTCTAAAATATGATGATAGTGATAATCAAGATGTTATAAAAAATTATAATAAACATGCAAGTGGAATCAATCAGTTTTTTCCAACTATGTTAAAAACTCGTGTGAATAATGGTTCTATTTATGATTGGTTTACAGAAGAATATAAAGATAAGTTTCAAAAAGTTATTCGTAGAATTATTAAACGAGATTCAATGTATAATTTTTCTAAATGTATTCCCATCGGAGAAGAAATACACGGTGAATGGTTTGTTGTACAACAAAAGAAAGTATCTAATCCAGAGTATTTAACATTAACTACAAGTGAAGTAAAAGAACTTGAATTTAAACAAAGAAGTAATGTAACAGAATATGATGATGAAAAATATTCTTATTTTATTAGAAAATTTAAGTTAGGACAGAAAATATTTCCCCCAGGTATTCAAGCATTCAGATTAGGACTTGGACAACCAGCTGTAAACTTCCCACCATTGACGGCAAGATATTTGTATGAAAGATATACAGAACACATTGAACAAGACACACCATTAAATATTTACGATCCTTCAAGTGGTTGGGGTGGTCGTATTCTCGGAGCTATGTCATCATTCAAACGAATTCATTATATTGGAACTGATCCTAACACGGATAATTATATAAATGAGTTAGGTAAGACAAGATATGAATATGTGGCAGACTTTTTTAATACGGAAGTATTAGAAACAAACAATTTTTGGGAAGAAGAAAAAAATACATATCATTTATTTCAAGATGGAAGTGAATTCATTGGGAACAATCCAGAGTTTCAGACGTATAAGAATAAGTTAGATTTAGTTTTCACATCACCACCATACTTTGACAGAGAGCAGTATAGTGAGGACGAAGAACAAAGTTATAAGTTATATCCTAAGTATGATAATTGGAGAGACAATTTTCTTAAACCCACATTAACTACAGCATTTGAGTATTTAAAAAATGATAGATATTTGTTATGGAATATAGCCGATATTAAAATAGGTAAAAAATATCACCCGTTGGAACAAGATAGTATTGATATTGTAGAATCTTTAGGTGGAGAATATCAAGGTAAATTAAAAATGTTAATGACAAGAATGATTGGATTAGAACCAAAGAATGTAAAAAATTCTGTTAAGGTTAAAGGTGAACATTACAAATATGAACCAATTTTCATTTTTTATAAAGGGTAATATATGATATTATGGTTCACAGGTCAGCCAGGTTCTGGTAAAACAACACTTTGTAATGAAATAAAAGAAAAAATACTATACTCACATCATTATTTAAAAGATAAAATAATTCATATTGATGGTGATGATTTGAGAGATGTATTGGATAATAAAGATTACTCAGAAAAAGGTCGTAGAAAAAATATTCAATTTGCTATCAATATGGCAAAAGTAATGGACGACAAAGGTTATTTAGTTATTGTATCTATGGTATCACCATATAGAGATCAAAGAGAAAAATTAAAATCAAATAGAAATATAACAGAGTTCTATCTTCACACAACGGAGATACGAGGTAAGGAAGATTATTTCGTAGAAGAATACGAACAACCAATACAGAACTATGTAAATATAAATACAGACAAACCAATAGAGGAGTGTGTAGATGAAATACTCGATGTTTATCGGCAGATGGCAGCCGTGGCATGATGGTCACCAATGGTTGATTGACCAAAGACTTAAAGAAGGCAAGAATATTTTAATATGTATTCGAGATGTGTTACCTGATGAAAAAAATCCATATACTTGTGAAGAAGTTTATGATAATATACAACAACAATTAAGAGAATTTATAGATGGGGGTGTAATTAAAGTTATGATTATACCAGATATAGAAAGTGTAAATTATGGTAGAAATGTCGGTTATGAAATAATAGAACACTTTCCACCACCAGAAATTAAAGAAATTAGTGCAACAAAAATAAGGAATGAAAAATAAAATGAAAGAATTAACTCCAGAACAAATCCAAGAGAATTGGAATAAGTTAATCCAATTAGTTGAAGATACTTTTGAAGGAGAAAGAAAAGAAAATCTTTTGAAGATGTATGAATACTTCGAGGATAGAATGTGTGTAGCACCAGCAAGTGGTAAACCAAATTATCATTATTGTCATATTGGTGGTTACACGGAACACGTATTACATGTGGTGGAAACGGCAAAGAAATTAATGAAAGTCTATCAAGAGATTGGGGCAGTGATTGATTTTAATGAAGAACAACTTGTATTTTGTGCACTACACCACGACTTAGGTAAAGTAGGTGATTTAGATCATGAATATTATTTACCACAAGATGACGATTGGAGAAGAAAGAAATTAAATGAGTGGTTTACTCATAATCCAGAGTTACAATATATGAGTGTTACCGATAGGGCAATATGGTTACTACAACATTTTGATATTAAAATTTCTCAATTAGAATTTTTAGCAATAAAGGTAAGTGATGGAATGTATGATGAGGCAAATCAACAATACTTGAAAACATATAAACCAGAGAATAGTTTTCATTCAAGTTTACCTTATTTAATACATTGGGCAGACCATATGGCAACCAGAGCAGAATATACAGAATGGAAGTATGAAGAAGAATATGAGAACGCTGGTATTAGAGATAGAGTTAAAGAAAGTGTAACCACACAAGTAACTCGTGAAGTAAAGAAAGTTGATGCAGATCCAGAACCAACAGCATCAGCAAAAGATTTGTTTAATGAGCTATTTGGTGAATAAGATAAATAATATATTTTTAGAAGATTGTATGGATAGATTGAATAAAGAATCTAGTTATGATTATGCATTTTTCTCACCTCCAGATTATGATGAAATTAATATGAATCCAAAGAGTGATTCAGAAGAATATTTTAGTTTTGTTAGTAATGTATTGAAAAAATTAAATCCGACTAAACACGTAGTTACGGTAGTTATTAGTGATAGGAAATTCAATTCAACTATTATACCTAAACATAAAATGGTTATAGATATGATGTTTGATTCAGGATATAAGTTAGTATCACAAAAAATTTGGAGAAAATCACCAAGTATAAATTTATATAGATTAAACTATGCATTTGTTTTATCATTTGCTAAACAGAAATGTAAACAACATTATAAGAAAGATTTTAAAATAGATGTGTGGGATCATAAACATCAAAACTATGAAGGTTATTCATATAATATGCCAATAGAAATAGCACAAAAGTGTATAGAGAATTTTACTAATGTGAGTGAAGTAGTCTATGACCCGTTTATGGGTGTAGGTACTACCGCTATTGCATGTATTAATTTAGATAGGTTTTATATGGGTAGTGAAATAGACCCTAAAACATATGAGTTATGTATGAATAGAATAGATAAATACGAAGGAAATCAAAAATGGTATTAGAAATAGTATTAGGATTATTTGTCCTTATTGAAGGATATGTAATTTGGAACTTAAATAAAAAGACAGAAATGTTGGAAACGTGGGTGGAAACATTTACAGTTAAGATAACAACTGTTAGAGATCAATTAAATGATATTGACCACCAAGGACATTTTGAAGCAGATGATGAAGTTGGTACAACATTTAAACTTATTAAAGATACTGTAGATGAACTACAGGAATTAGAAGGAGATGAAGTAGATGCCTCGTAAAAAAGCAAAATCAAGAATGTATTTCACACAAGATACCGAAGATGCAATTATTAGTTATAATAAAACAGATGATAGAATGCTAAAAAATGATTTGTATGTAGCCGAAATAGGTAAGGCGTTTGATAAATTAGCAGAAAATTTGATACATACTTTTAAATTTTATTATTTTGATATACCATTATCTGAAGTAAAAAATGAAGTAGTGTCTTATTTGATAATGAATATACATAAGTTTAAGGAAGGTAAAGGTAAAGCATTTAGTTATTTCAGTATTGTTGGTAAGAATTATTTGATTCTACATAATAACAACAATTATAAAAAAATGAAAATAACCAAGTCATTAGATGTTTTAGATTTTAATAGAAATCTAACTTCTGAAGAAAGTGAAAAGGAATCTAAGGAAACTTATAACGAGTTTGTAGAACAAATGTTAGAGTTTTGGGATAACAATATCAGAAATATATTTCGTAGACAAAAGGATATATTGGTTGCAGATTCTGTTATAGAACTATTTAGGAAAAGACGAAATGTAGAGAATTTCAATAAGAAGGCGTTGTATATTCTTATTCGTGAAATGACAGGTTCTAATACTCAACATATCACCAGAGTTATTAATGTTATGAAAAAACATTATAAAGATATGATATATGATTATCAAAACTTAGGACAAATAGACACCACCAATACAGGTTCTATATTTAACGCTTAATTCTATTTAATTTATGAAAAACCAAGGTTATGCAAGAAATTAAATTAAAAAAAAGACAAGAATCAGAGCTTGTTAATCTTATCGATCAATTTGAACTGGTCTGGCGAAAAAAACATTTAGTATATAATGGTGATCAAATTGCAAGATTTGAACGAACCATAAGTAATTTACTATATGAATTTTCTATTATTGGATTTCCTTGTGGATTAAAATCTAAGGGTTTAATAATTCCTAAAGGAAAGAGCCCCACATATGACCATGTTTATTCAAGAAAATTAGTTTCTAAATATCTTATGGATGAATATATAAAAGAACCAATAACAATCGAAAAGTTAAAAGAGATATTACCACCATTACTTACGAGTATAATTTTATCAAAAGAAGATAATAAGAAATTATCTACTATAGTAAAGAAGAAAAAGTATACACTTAAAGATTTGATGAAAATGAAACATTACAAAAAGGCCAATATATCTTTGGAATATAAGAATGGTAATGGTTATTATAGAGAATTAGTTACTGAAGAAATGAACAAACTTATAGGATTAAATAATACTAATTCGTTTTGGGACGATGATTCTATCTAACTTATAAAAACAAAAAACCCCGACTAAATCGGGGTTTTTCATGCATAGATGTGAGTGACGGGATGTCACATCTCATTTACTTGCGAAATAAACCCACCAACACCAATAGCGCGACTAATCCAGCAAAGCCAGATTCGCCAAAACCATTTATAATAGATGTTAGGTTACTAATAACATTAACACCAAAGAAACCACTGCCGAATAATACTTCGCCTATGGCTCCGATGGCTACAAAGGATAACAATAGAGACGCTATGTCTTCTACCCATCCTTTGACCATTGTTACTACTTCACTCATTGGTTTTTCTCCAGTTAGTTTAGTATTGCATTAATTAGGACTATAAAAAGTCCTCTTATATAACTATTTATATATGAGAATTTCTTTTTTTAGTATATATTTATATAAAACAGAATAAATTTAAAGTTATATTTATATTAGAGTCAATCTAATTCAAACAACACGAGAAAACAAATGTCAGATTTTAAAGTATTTGAAGGAAAATCGTTATCCGATGTATTCAAAGACATCTATGATAATTCAACAACTAATAAGAAACAGTTAGATATTCTTATAAAAGAGATAGTGGGATTCATTAAAGATGGTGATACTGCAGTACAGTTAATCCCTGCGGTTAAAGAATATTTAGAAATTAAAGTAAAAAATGATGAACAATTGGTAAAGATGGCATCAATAGTTCAACGATTAGTTAGTTCTGAAAGTAAAGGTTCAGAAGATGAATTTGGGTTATCTGATAAAGAAAAAGAACAATTAGTAGGTTCGATAGAAAAAGTTGCACAAGAAGCACAAGAATACACAGATGTAGTAAACAGTAAAGAAAAAGTAAATGCCGATAATTGAAAATAATACTGTAGTAGTAGATAAAGGTATTGATGGATTTGTAAATCAAAATCAGGCGTATCATATGATACGAAAGTATTCCGATGCGTATCGTTATATTCAGTTTGATATATGTGAAGTTAAAGAAGTATATATTGTAGGTAACAATTCAGATGCCGGATTATATGGAGCAATACAAGGTAGGTTAGTTACTTCTGAAAAAAATACTACATTAAAGAATAGATGGATAAAACCATTTTCACTTAGAGATTTTGATTTACCTTCTGAAAATGAATATGTTATGGTATTTGAATATGGAGTTCCACCAGAAGCAACAGAACTTTATTATATAAGAGATTGGAGTGCAAATAGAAGTTTAAATTTTAATATTTTTTCTCCAGCACTTTCTGGTAATGCAACTACATCAGAAATGGAAAGAGCAGCTATAATTCAAGATACCAAAGTTACAAAGACTGTACCATTACCAAGATATAAAGATGGGGATAAATTTATTAATGGTAGATTCGGCCAAACTATACAATTTACCAGTAAGAATGAAACCCAGCCTTGTTTGAGAATAACAAATAATACAAATAAATTTAATGAGGATGGTTTATTTACACCATATTTCGATAATGAAGGAAGTGTTATTTATTTAGAAGGTAGTAGAATACCTTTAGATTTAAAACAAAGAGTTAAAGGGGTAGATGAATTTCCAGAATTAACAGGAGACCAAATAGTAATAGAAAGTGATAGGTTGATTTTTCAATCTAAAAAAGAAGAAATATTTATCAATGGGTTTAAAAAAGTCTCTATTAATTCTCCTGAGATATTTATTAATGGACAACCATATGTTCATGGAAATTTTATAAGAGACTTAGTAGATCAACTTGTTAGTATAATGGATAAATTTGTTAGTGGTGTCCAGGTAAATACTGTATCAGGCGGACCTGTACAGGGAGCCGTTTTCAGTTCAGAGACAGCAATTTTAAAAAGTATACAACGACAAATATTTAATTCGAAATATAAGAATGAAACAAATCCAGAAGGTAATCCACCCACGAAGAAATCTGATGAAGAACTTAACGATTATATAACCAATTCAGGATATTAGAATATGCCGAAAACAGAACAATTAGTAAAAACAGTAACTATAGATGATAACGGTGAACGACAAATAATTTGGGAAACCCATATGGTTGAAGAAAATACTATACGAGTACTAGAGACTCCACTGGGAATCATAACATTACCTTTGGGAAAAGTAACTGTAAATGGTACAAAAGGCAAGCCTAAACATAAATTATACAATGGGGATATAATTAAAACTGGATCTAAATCAAGAGTGGAAATTAAATTACCAAGTGGTGGAGAAGTTGGAGAAAGATGGAAAGTTAGAATAGGAGAAAATTCCGAGTTTGGAATCACTACAAATAATTTAAGAACGGCGGCAAAAAGTTTCGGAATCCAACAAAAGCATGGAAATTTATATGATACATTCGCTAGTGGGGTAGCTGGAGTCTTTAGTAAAGGCCCAACAGGTAAAGTACGAACACCAACCGCCGTAGCAGCTATTAGAGGTTAATTATGGCAAAAACACCATTAGGTAAACAATTAGAAAAGTATTTACAATCAAAGCTAAATGGAATATATGCGGTAGAGGCAAAAATTTCTGTTGGGGAATATGAAGGTACTCTCACCAGGGAAGATATTGAGAAGTTAAGAAAAGACTTGAATAATAAAACTGAAGATTTAGAAGAGATAGAAAAAAGGCTAGACTCTAATGAAAAGATTATAAAGGGATTAGATACTACTATTAAAACTCAAGAGGGGTTAGCACTTGCACCAATTATAACACCAACTGGCCCAGCCCTTTCACCGGGAGTGGCACTTATAGTAAGAGAAAAATCTAAAGAACAGGCGGATGATCTTAAAGAAGTAGTTAAAGAACAAGGTAAGAGTGCAATCAAGCAGGCATTAGACGGATTAAAAAGTGCCAGAGAAACTTTAAATAACATAGGTAAAAAATAAGTTACAAACTAGGAGATAATAAAATGAAGTTAGAAGGACTTAAAAAATATATAGCTAAAACTGTACGAGAAGAAGTACAAAAAGAAATAAATAAAATATTTATTACTGAAGGTAAATCTATTAAAACCAAAACAAAACCAAAGGTAGTTTCAACACCTAAAGTTACTGAAGAACCTGTAGTTTATTCTAAAGATAAAACTCTTAATAAAATTTTAAATGAGACAGCCGGATTTAAAGGAGCACCAAAAGAAGGTTTTGAAGATTATCCTACTCTAAGCGGAGAAACTTTTGATTCATCAAGAACAGCAGAATTATTAGGATATGGTGATATTCGTGGTGCAGGAAGTGATGAACAAAGGAGAGAAATAGGAGCGGTTCAGACTATCAAAAGTGTACCAGGAGTTAGAGTGGAAGATGTACCTCAAGCAACACAAGATGCATTAACACGAGATTATAGTTCTTTAATAAAAGCAATGGATAAGAAAAATAAATAAAATGGGGAGTTCAAGAGAAAAAGACCAAGATCCAGATACCTTTATAGGTTTAGCATTTCCATTGGGATTTGCTAATGATGGTATTTTTAGAAAAACTAAAACTACCTTGGAACAAGCTAAACATAATTTAAAAAATCTTTTATTAACTATGAAAGGTGAGAGATTGGCTCATCCAGAATTTGGATGCGATATACATACGTTGATATTTGAAAACATAGGTACAGATATACCTGATAGAGTTGAAGAAATGATTAAAGAGGCGGTTGATATTTGGCTACCATATATATCCGTTAATGAAACGGTTATTGAACAAATTGATAATAGATTGAATGTTGATGTAAATTTTAGTTTAAAAAATGATTTAACAAGTGGTGAAGAAGTTTCTTTAACCTACGAGACAGGAGAGTAAAATGGCTGAATTTGATAAACAGGTAAAATATTTAGGAAAGGACTTTGGAAGCTTAAGAAATAATTTAGTTGAATTTGCAAAAACATACTACCCTACAGTTTATAATGATTTTAATGAAACCTCACCTGCTATGATGATGGTGGAAATGGCAGCATATGTGGGAGATGTATTAAATTATTATATTGATGATACTTTTAAAGAAAGTTTATTACCATTTGCACAAGAAAAAAATACGATTTATAATATAGCACAATCGTTAGGATACAAACCAAGATTTATTACACCGGCAATAGTAGAATTAACTTTAACACATACGGCACCTGCCAGTACAGACGATAATTTAGAACCAGATTGGGATTATGCACTTAATATTAGATATAATTCTCGTGTTTCAAGTGATACTACTGGAGTGGATTATAGATTATTGGAAGATTGTAATTTTAAAGTAAATAGTTCTTCGAGTCCAAGAACGTTTGAAGTATCAGCAACTGATAGTACTGGAACTCCAACCCGATATAAAATAACAAAACGAGTTAAGGCAATTAGTGGAGAGGTTACTTCGGAAACATTCCCATTTGGTGCAGCTACAAAGTATGATAGTATTTTATTAGGTAAAACTGATATCACAGAAGTAATTTCAATAACAGATAGTGACGGAAATACTTGGTATGAAGTTCCATTCTTAGCACAAGATACTGTATTGAGTGATTTTGAGAATAATATAGATAATGATAAAAATTTAGTACAATTTGCAGGTACATCTCCATATGTTTTAAAATTATTAAAAACTTCTAAACGATATGTAACATTTCGTAGACCCGATAAAAAAACAGAATTAAGATTTGGTGCAGGAATATTGGTTGCACCCGACGAAGAAATAGTACCAAACCCAACTTCAGTAGGTAGTAATATATCAGGGTCACCAACTAAATTGGGAGTTACTTTTGACCCATTGAATTTTACTAACACGAGAGCATATGGAGAAGCACCTACCAATACTGTATTGACAGTCACATATGCACATGGTGGTGGTGTAGGACATAATGCTAAAGTAAGAGATTTAAATGCGTGGTCTAATTTGGTCTACGCGGCAGTAGATTCTACATTAACTACATCAGAAGTTACTACTGCTAAAAATTCATTAACCGTGACCAATCCGAGCCAGGCTACTGGAGGACAGAGTGAAGAATCAGTTGAAGAAATTAGAAATAATGCATTGGCATTCTTTCAGGCACAAAGTAGGTCAGTAACAAAAGAAGATTATGTGATTAGAGCATATACACTTCCACCTAAATATGGTTCTATTGCTAAAGCATATGTGGTACAGAATGATTTATTAGAAATAGGTAATAATATAGAGTCAAATCCATTAGCATTAAATATGTATGTTCTTGGATACACGGCTTCGAATAAATTAACTCTTTGTAATAATTTGGTTAAACAAAATTTAGCCAGATATCTTGGAGAAACAAGAATTTTGACTGACGCTATTAATATTAAAGATGCATATATTATTAATATAGGAATAAAATATACTATATTGGTTAATAGGAATTTTAATAAATCTGAAGTATTATTACGGGCAACAAAGGCTATACAAGACCATTTTAGAATTGAGAAATGGCAAATCAATCAACCGATAGTAACAACCGATATAGCAAATCTTATAAGTGATGTAGACGGGGTTGCCGGAGTTGTACCACCAAAGACAGACAACCCATTTAATCTACCAGTTGTTATAGAAAACAAATGGAATACTGCTAAAGGATACAATGAAGTATTATATGACTTTACTGATCCCACGGTAGTTAAAAATGGAGTAATATATCCAGCTAGAGATCCATCAATATTTGAAATTAGATTTCCAAATGTAGATATTGAGGGTAAAATAGTTGGTGATGTATATTAGGAGATAATTAAATGCATTATTTTATATACGCAGATGCAGACGCTACACTTTATGAGGGTAGTGCAACACAAAGTAGAAATACTGGATTAGATGAAATATTAGAAGTTCGTAAAGATATGAATGATAGCGCTACCGTTATCAATGTATCTCGAGCTTTAATTAAATTTGATTTAACAGAAATTTCAAATTTTATTTCGGATGGTTTAATTCCAAGTAATGATAAATCTGAACCAAGTGCTTCATATTTTTTAAATCTTTATGATGCTGGTTCTACTGGATTGACCTCAACTTCACAACTTTTATATGCACACATTGTTTCACAATCTTGGACAGCCGGTGAAGGTACATTTCACGATGACCCAGAAACTACTGATGGTGTTAGTTGGAGATATAGAGTTGGACAGAATGATGGCACTCAATGGATAAGTGGTAGTAATGATGTAGGTGGAACTTGGTATGGAGATTTTGATACCACTGGTAGTGTTAATTGGGATTTATTAGGAGAATATCCTTCAACTCACATGACTGCAAGTGCTGGAAAGTTAGGACGTTTGAGATATGCTTCTCAATCTTTTGATTATGGTAGTACAGATATGAGAATGGATGTTACTGAACCTATTAGTATATTACTTGATTCGAGTTCAGCTTATCCAAATGAGGGGTTTATTATAAAGAGAAGTGGTAGTGTGGGTAATGAAGATTCAAATTGTCCCGAAGGAGATTCATCTGAATATGGACAATTTAAATTCTTTTCAAGAGATACGAATACAATTTATCAACCAAAGTTAGAAGTAGTTTGGAAAGATTTTGTATATTCGACCGGTTCTACAGCTTTAACTTTAATGAGTGGTTCTCAATTAGACGATATAGTTTTTTATATGAAAGGTATGAGAGATTCATATAAAGAAAATTCAAAAATAAAATTTAGATTAGCGGGTAGGCAAAGATATCCTGCAAAAACTTATGAAACTACACCACGTGCATTACAAGTAACTACATTTCCAAGTGGAACTCTATTTTATTCTGTTAAGGATGCACTAACCGAAGAAACTATAATACCTTTTGATCAATATACTGCAGTGAGTTGTGATTCATCTGGACATTACTTTAATCTTTGGATGAATGGATTACAGGCAGAAAGGTATTACAAAGTGTTATACAGATTTGTAAGTGGTAGTGGGACTATAGGAGAAATTAATGATATTCATGATAATGACTTTACATTCAAGGTTGAGAAATAATGCCATATAAACAAAGTGAATTACCTAATGTTCCTTTATATAGTTCATTAAAACAAAAACAATTTTCTGATAATTTTGATAAAATGATGACGTATGTTGATAACTATATAGAAGAAACTAGCCAACAAGATACAAAGTATCCCACGATAGAAAATGATTCAGGACAATTATTATTTTTTGGTTCTGGAAGTGGAGAAAATTTTGATACAAATTGGCAAAAGGTTGTAGTTCCAAACACTATACCAGATATAGATGAAGATTTAATACCATTACATATTAATACAGACTTCGAAAACTTCTAATGTCAAGTATTTTATTACAAGAAGATCTTCAAAATTTATCTCAAGGTAAAGTCACATCGGGTGGAACTAACACTACTGGATTTGGTACTTCTGTTACAGATTTACTTATAGTAGGTGGCCAACCGATTTTAAATGATTTTGCAATAATTAAAGTTATAGATTCTGGTGGTACAGAGATTTTATTATCACAAACATTTAAATCTACTGCATTTGATTTAGATTCAGACGGTAAAGTTATCTTTAATATTGGTAATCATTTAAGAACACTTGGATTCGATCAAGGAACTTATAATGTACAATATGAATTTTTAAGAAGAAAAAGTGGATTACCAGGTGCTCGTTCAATTGATCTAAGCGGTGAATTTTATTCTGGCCCCACTACAACTACAGAAGATGGTAATATATATAAGGATGTGTTAGATGAGACCACCATATTGGGTTCGGTTGATGCAGGATTAGAAATTAATAATATCTCAACGTTACGAGATGAAGTTATTATATCACCCAATGTAGATATTACTAATGAAAAGTATTTAGAAGAAACAGATTTATTATTTAATCCAACTTATACATATTATTTAAGAACTCAAAGCCCAAACTCACTTAAGATAGACGATATAGACCTAATAACAGAACAAAATTTTGGTACATCTGGAATAGGAGTAAGGTCTGGACAAATAGCACACGGCGATAATTCTATAGAGTTTGGTACGGCTTCCCCCACCAACGTAGTTACACGAGAACAATTTGATAAATTTTATGTTGAAGGAACTACCAATGTTATATTACGAGATATGTTTGTTACCACCGTTGAACAAGTACCAAAGACAGAAATTGTAACGAAAACTGAAGTAGAGGCAAGACCACTCATACCACCCGTGGGATCTCAAACAGGAACAATTAGTGATTTGGCACAATGGATATATGATGGAGCTGCAGATTCTTGGCTTCCTAATCTTGGTGTATTACAACAAGATGCATCAGGGGAGTTTTTAAGTAATGTGTTGATTGTTGGAATGTCTTTAAAACAGGCAATTCAACAGAACCATATAACTCCTATCATTGATATGTGGGAAGAATTGCAGCACGAAGCAAGGGATCATGATAACTCCGTAGAGGTAGAATATCATAATAGGGCTCAAGAGTGGTGGATTAAAAATAGAGACGTATTAAGAAAATTTAAAGATATTAATGGTCTGACTATGAATTGGGATGATTATGGTATCTTAGCAAGTGCCGCTAGTACTATAACAGAAACCCAGATTGGGAATTATATTAGTGATTGGGGTGCTTTAGATGGTACTGTAAATGATTTAGCAGGTTATTTTTATATGACGGATGATTATAATTTAGGAGATTTACAAGCAAGACAAGACACAGTAACAACTTTTGAAGAAGTAAAAAGATACGCTGATTATACAGGAAAAATTTCAAGTGTTAGTTATGACGGAGAGTTTCTTAATAGAATAGTATTAGAAGAAACACCAAAAGACTACGCTAAAAGAAATGGTTTATTTTTATTCGAAGCACCAACCAGTGATACAGTTTATATAGATAGACCAATGTTTTTTATAACAAATAAATCTACTGTGAGTAATCTTAGAACATATATGTATTTTAGGGATGGTTATAGAAGTTTAATAGTTAATAATAAAAATGGCGGACACGCAGGAATTTTAAAATTATATCAACCGTTACCAGAACGATATAATATAGGAAGTACTTGTCAAATAGTAGAAGAAGTAATACCTAATAAGAGTTTTGGTGTAGAGTTAATTCCTTGGATAGAGACTCCATTACCCTCAACTATATTATTGCCCCCTACTTCGGATGGAGTATCAGAACAAATACAGCCAGTCACAACTGAATATAAAAATTGGTCAGAATTATCTTTTCAAAGTAGTTCTCTTTATAGGGATATTATAAATAAAGTAATTAGTGGTAGTATAAATGAAACAGAATTAAATGTTGATTATTCGGAGTATGATAATTTTGTACATTTTAGTTCAGCTGAAAAAAGATTATCAAATTTTAAATATAAGTTAGAAAAACTTGAAGGATACGAACAAGAAAGTTCTTCTATTAGTGGATTATATACAGGCTCGGGAGCATTAGGAAATGATCCTAACACGGTAGTGACTGGTTCTCAACAAAAATTAGATTCATTAGAATTACAAATAGATGAATTAAAGAATAATTTTGATGGGTATGAGAAATATCTTTATTATGAAAGTGCTTCTTTTACCACAAGTAGTTTTGGAATGCATTTTGATGCTACTTGGCCCAAACAGAATACTTCAAAACCATATGTTCTATATCATTCAACACAATCTGTAGCAGATACTTGGTATGAAAATCAAAAAGTAAGTGCATCAAATTATGATTATTATAATAGAGATTATTTAATTTATCATATGCCTGAACATATATCACGAGATAGTGAAAATGAAGTATTTTTAAGATTAGTAAAAATGTTAGGACAACATTTTGATAACATTAAAAATTATATTGATGAATTACCCTCAATTTATGATAGAGAAGAATCATTAACTAAAGGATTACCTAAACAGTTAGCTTCTACGATAGCTAAATCTCTTGGTTGGCAATTATATGATGGTTATGATTTAGTACAATTAGATGAATATACAACTGGTAAATTAGTTGCTCAAGATAATACTATAACATCCTCTTCATCAGTACCATTGGGAGATGTTAGTAAGGAAGTATGGAAACGAATATTAACAAATATGCCATTGTTTTTAAAGGCTAAAGGAACGTTAAAGGCATTAAAAGGATTGATAACTTGTTATGGTATTCCATCTACAATATTACGAGTAAGAGAATATGGTGGCCCAACTAAAAATGAAGTTAATCCCAACTATGAAGCAGTTCGTAGATTTTCAAAGGCGTTAGATTTTAAAACATCGCAATATGTTCATACAAAGTGGAAGGATTCTACCGATACTGGTATGAAACCAAAGACAGTTGAGTTTAGATTTAAGGCAGTATCAAGTTCTAATATGCAGTTGGTTCATATGGATAGAGGCTCCCGTGAAGCTGGATGGGGAATACATTTAAAAGATAATGGTTCAGTAGATAATATGGCCTCCATAGTATTTTCACTTAGTGGCTCTCAGGCATCTGGTGCACCAGCTGAAGAAATTAAAGAAGTTACAAGTTCTGCACTACCATTTTTTAATGGTGATTATTGGTCGGTGATGTTACGGAAAGAATTGGTTAATGATGAGATATTCTCTACAAGAATACATTCTGGTTCTGTAGGAATGGTAACAGGTTCATACAATTTTGAAACAGGAAGTTTACAAACACCATTTGAATCGGTAGGAGATGGTGGAACATTAGAAGTTGTTTCACAAAGTTCTTATATTTTTGATGGTCTTTATAGTTTAGGATTTAAAAATACAAAGTCAAGTGGAGAGGCATACACTTATCCATTTACAAATAATGATGATGGTACTAATGTAAGTACTTATGGAGATGCAAGAGTAGCATCCGCATCATTTGCCGAGGAATTTGATTTTAGTGTTTATGCACGGTCTAAAACTGGTGGTGCTAATATGCAAATGTGGATTATGGAGTTGGGTGAAAAAGGAAATATATTAGAAGAAAGTTATACATATTATCCATCTCAAAAGAAAAATTGGGGATATGGAGCATTACATCCAGCATCATATGGAATAGGAACTAAGTGGGAAAAATATACCGTTAGGGCAAAAATATCACACCCACAAACAAAATTTATTGGTGTGAGATTAGATAATGAAACAAACGGACAAACAATATATTTCGATAAAGGAGAGTTAAGACAAATAGGAACTGGAGCATTAAAGTTTGATTTGATTGCTAAACAATTTGATGCGGGTAGAGATGTTATTCAATACCAAACTCGTGAATCACTTATTATTGATGGTTTATCAAACGCAGCATCTGCATCTTATTCTGGTAGTTGGGAACAAGATGGAGATTTATATGTTGGTGGCGGAGGCGTTTCTCACGGAGGATTTGTATCAGGCTCAGTACATGAAGTGCCGAGTGATAATATGCGATTGAGTGGCTCAATGATGGAATTTAGATTGTGGAGTACTCCATTAGATGAACAACATTTTGATACACACGTGGAAACACCACAATCTTTTGTAGGAAACAATTTTACAGGTTCAATGAACGAGTTAGTACAACGATTATCTTTTAATGAAGATACAAATCATGGAACGGGAGCAGATAGTGAGAAGTCTATTAGGAATACGGCAGCAAATTCTAATTATCCATATACGGGGTCTGCAAAAGGTTTTGCAAGTGAGAACAATTATTCAAATGTAGTAGATAGATTGAAAATGCCATTACCAACAATTGGTGGAATAAGACGAAGTGCAAATAAAGCAAGGATTTCACCTCGACAATTAAAAGATGAGTTTAAAGGTAGTTTGAATTTATCAACAAAATACAGAGTTGAGAAAAGTGTAGGTTCAATAGAGACAAAAGATTCAGAAAGATTAGGAATATATTTCTCTCCAGTTGATGTTATTAATGAAGATATTATTTTTACTTTATCAGATTTAGATTTAGAAGATAAATTAGGTGACCCAAGAGATAATGCAAGAGAAACCTATGATAAGTATGGTGGATTGAAACAAACTGCAGATAAGTATTGGAGAAAATATAACGGAAGTAATAATTTTTGGGATTATTTGAGATTAATAAATTATTTCGACCATAGTGTTTTCAGTCAAGTTAAGAAATTGATACCTGCTAGAGCTAAAGCAACCGTAGGTGTATTGATTGAAAATAATATATTAGAACGTAATAAAATTGCACGAGAAAAAACTTTTAGAGAATATCCAGTATTTGAAGATACATTAACTAAATTGAGAAATAGTGGTAGTGATGTATTTGAATTACATGGGGAAAATCCCGTAATAGAGAATGAAATAGAATATATGGGAATATTGAGTGGTGATAATTTAGCCGAATTAAAATATTATGAGGATTATATAGAGAGAAAGGCAAGTCATTTTGGTTCAATAATGAGTTTTGGACATATGACAAGAGGTTATGGAAGTGATTTTTCAGGAAGTTATGTGAGTCAAGGTGGTGTTAGTTCAATATTTACTGAAAGTATTGCTATGATTGACGAACAGAGAACATCTAAATTTAATAAAAAGAAAGTATTTACTTATAGTACTAAAGAACATTTTTTACAAGGAAGTGCAAGTGGAGTATCGTTTAATTCATCAAGTTATGAAAATCAGGCGGATGATGTTTTAGCATTAGAACGATTACAATTTGTAGGATGTAGAAATACTAAAGAAACTGCACTACCTTCTAAGGATTTAAGTGGTCAAATTGTCTATGATGCAGTTACTATGGTATTAACCAATCCATATGTTGCCACTACTTTTGATTCGGCAAATGTTAAATTAACAACTGAATTAGATACTGGAGCAGATACATTGGATATTGCAAAAGATGACTAACTTAATTAAAAACTTAATATTTATACTTGAAGGATTAACTTTTAATAAACGGTTTCACGTAGACAATTCAAGTATTTCTATGGAAATAAACAGTAAAATCAGGAATTAATATATGGGATATTTAAACAAAACAACACAAGTATTAGATGCTATTCTAACAACAAAAGGTCGTGAGTTGTTAGCTAAGGGTGATGGTAGCTTCAATATAACAAAATTCGCATTAGGTGATGATGAAATAGATTATACCTTATGGAATCCAGGACACCCATCTGGTTCAGATTATTATGGGGCAGTATTGGAAAATATGCCAATTTTGGAGGCTGTAACTAACGAAGCGTCAGTTATGAAGTTTAAAATTCTTGCAGATACTACACATTTACAAGGTTCACCAGACCCAACTCAAATGGCATATTTGAGTGGTATAGAAGACCAAGTAAATAATGGTATTTCATTATCATTTAACCAAACAGGTAATGATGGTAGAGGAACAAGAACAGCAGTTACTATAAATCCAACAACTGAAAATTTAAAACAGGCGGAAACGTATTCTTATACTTTATTGAATACCAATGTAGCATTTTTATATCTTAATGGAGACGAAACGGATTCAGGTGGATTTAATAGTGAGTCAAGAACAAAATTTAGAAGTTCTCAAACTATTACTACCAGGGAAAAGGGAGATACTATTAATATTAAGTGTAAGGCAATTAGTTCCACGATTTCACCCGCTAAAACTACATTGATAGTTAGAGGTAGAACAAGTGGTGCAACAGCCAGTATAACTGTAACAGTAACGTCAGCGAGTTAATAATATATGAGTTTTTTAGATAAATCCCAAGCAATATTTGTAGACGCCGTATTAACTGATAGAGGTAGACAACTTTTATCTAAAGGTGACAATTTAAATATAGTTAAATTTGCACTATCTGATGATGGAGTGGATTATTCTATGTTTAATGTTACTGATACACGGGGTCCTGATTATTTTGATTCTTCTATTTTAGGAATGCCTGTATTAGAGGCATTTACAAGAACAGCGGCAGCTACAGAAGATGGAACAAGTTCTACTATGAAAACACTTTTAACAAGTGAAATAAATCAGAGTAGATTTGAGCAAGAAATTACTGGATTGCCCGATGTATTAAATTTAGAAGGTGCATTATCAAATATAGTTCTTTCACCCGAAACATTAAATTTAGGTGGAAATGAAAACTATACAATAACTTTGAGTGATGATTCTTTTGTTGATATATTTGTTGAAGGAGATACGATAGCATCACCGTATGTACGATCCGAGAAAAGGCCTACTTAGGAGGACAATAATAAAATGCCATTATCAGTAAAACAAGGAAGAAAAATAGGAATATTTCTTAAACCCAATGTTCCAACAGATAAAAATTCTTTTGTTGAAAGAGAAGTATATGTAACTTTACAAGGTTCAAAAACTGGTAAAGAAACAAAAGTTAAATTAAAAATTAAGGCGGGTAGGAGACACGCACCAATACAGAGTAATAGTGGGGCGGTTACATTAAGTGAAAGTGGACAAATTGTAGAAACCTTTAACCCAAATCAAGTACCAGAGGAACTTATAGAAATAATAAAAGAAGAAAAAATTATAGAAAAACTTGACTTAATAGAAGAAGAAAAAATACTGGATATTCCAGATATAATGGATGAAGTGGAGCCACCCCTACCTTCCAACATAAAGGAAATAAGGGATATGATAGATACAGACGCATTAAAGAAGTTAGCTGGATCGGGTGGAATATCGAATTTAGCTAATTTAGGTAATTTGGGTAATTTAGGCAACCTAAACCTCGGACTAGGTAAGGATCCTGCACCAAAGAAAAAGAAAAAGGCATCCCCATCGGTAGCAACTGCAGCCACAACATCCGCATTAGCCGCAGCCGCCGCCGCAGCAGCAGCGAAAAAGAAAGCAGCAGCACTTATGGCAAAATTATCAAGTAAAGGAATTGGTAAAACGACCGGGCCCAGAAACCCATTAGAGAGATAGTAAATATTGAGTAGGGTAATGACAAAAAAATTAAATTATTATAACAGGAGTTAAAAATGGCAGTATTTGTTGAATTCGACGGCCAAAGTGATGTACAAGAAACAACATCAACGGTATCTACTGGAATGTGGTCTGGTGGAGCAATTAAATTAGATGCTACATCCACAACAGCAGGGATGTTTACATCATCCTTACAAAGTGGAAGCAGTGGTGAATATTATTTAGATATTCACAACGAAGTAACATCTTCAACTACATCAGAGGTACAATTTAGTATTGCTTACGGACACTTCGCAGGAAGTGGTTCAAAGAATGCTCAATCAGGTAATAATCCAAGTCAGGCAATTTATAGACAATTTAAGAATCTGATACTTCCCCCATCCCAAACATATTTTAAAATTGGGGCAACGGGAGCAGAATCAAGTTCTACTGATGGATATTTTCTTAGTGTGGCAAGAGCCCGAATGAGAGAGAAAATGGATCCAGGTAACTGGCAAATAGATTTACGAACGCCAGCTGGTGCTGAAGGATTAAGCCTAATTGATGATAGTGATGCAACTACAAACCCTGAAACTGGAAAGGCATCTACATATTTTAATGTAGTGTCTGGTTCAATTCAAGGTGGAGCATCCGCATACCGATATAGTACTGGAACTACTAAGAAATATTATGGTAGATTCTATCCATATTTAGGTGTGATTTATCTTGATAGAAAACTCTTAGATGATGCACCAGCAGAAGCCGCAGGCACGGTAAGTGGTGTAAGTTTAGGAACTGCATATTCAGATAACGCGGATGACTTTAATCATAGTAAGTTGTTTAAAGCATTTAAATCAGATGCATCTGGTACGGGATATTTTCAAGCAAGACGTGAAGAAGAAATTAAATCAACTCATTATTTCTGTAGAGTTAAAAACAATATGTTTAATTATAGTCAAAATCCAACATATTTTACAGGAAGTAATGGAGATTTAACTAATCCTAATTTCTTAACCGATCCTCGTTCTTATGTAACTACAGTTGGTTTGTATAATGGTACAGATGAATTATTAGCAGTCGCTAAACTTTCCAAACCATTCTTAAAAACACCCTCAAGAGAAGCAACAGTAAAAGTCAGATTAGACTTCTAAGGGAGATACAGGATGTTTAAGAACCTTGGTGTTGGGGATTATAAATTCACACCCTTTAAGGTTCATAAGGCATATTCCTTTACAGAAGTAGATTCTGGAAGTGGTGTCTTTGTTCTTGAAGGACATAGTGGAAGTTTGTTGGGGTTTAACTCTGCCAGTGCGGCCTCACAATCAATTGGTGCATTTAGTGAAGAATCTAAATCTTTAGGACACGGAAAAGATGAATGGTATAGTGTTGGTACTTGGTATCATAAACCAATATGGAGATCAATTCATCACTTATATGTAAAAGGTGAAGAAACACCTAATCCATGGTCTGCAAACTGTCCACAACCCGATAAAACTTTTGATGATTTAGAACTTGCTTGGCCAAGACCTAATGAAACAACTCTTTCTACACCTCGTAGACGACAATTACACGATTCAGTACAAGTATTTAATGTTCCCCGTAAATTTTTTGGAGAACAGATATATCCAGGTAGTGTAAGAATACTTGATAATAGTACATCACAAACACTTGTGTTGGTTGATGATGGTTATGGCAATATGTACGATACTGCATTTAGTTCAAGTTATGCAGCAGGAACTCCAGACAGTAATAATAGTGGTAGTTTAGTTGGAAATGTTTTTTATCAACATGGATTAGTTTGTATAACAGATACAGGTAGTTATAATGAAGTGGGTTTAGGTTCTGGTTCTGATGGTTGGGAATTAGAATTTGAAAATTCTCAAACAATATACGAACACGAATATTTAGTCATAGCAAAGAAAAATGAATTTAACACCCCAACAAATAAAAGTGCAACTTTTGAAGGTTCTGGTTCTGATTGGGTAGGTTCTAATTTAGAATATTTTCCAGAAGTTAGACAGGGGTTAGAAAGAACTTCAAGTGCATATCCTGCAATTGGTCATTATACAAAATATGAAGAGTATCAAGAAAATACTTTAATAAAACCTACATTTAAGTTAGAAAATTTTGTATCACATTCAGATTTTCATACTTATGTAACTACGATAGGGTTATATAACGATAATGATGATTTATTAGCAGTTTCAAAACTTGCCAAACCAATAAAAAAATCAAAAAAATATGACATGGCATTCACTATTAGGTTTGATTTATAAGTAATTTTGTTGTGAAATTCGACACAAATTAATACAAATTAATACATCCAATAAACTAATTATAACTTATATATACAAT
>ENA-OREN01001671-OREN01001671.1-marine-metagenome-genome-assembly--contig:-NODE-1671-length-24919-cov-3.811529_pt1 | contig 24919 bp, 25 predicted proteins | sample MGYA00248624_ERZ508555 | MGnify/ENA primary metagenome ERZ508555 (study PRJEB26222, sample SAMN06267773) | marine metagenome | isolation source: Saanich Inlet, British Columbia, Canada | place...
AAAAGTATTTTTTTATCAATATTTCTCCAATAGTTTAGTAAATCAACCATAGTTTTTTCAAATTTAATTTGAGGCTTCCACCCAGTAGCCTTTTGAAATTTTGACGTATCTGGAATTTGCAAGTCTGCATCAATTGGTCTTACTCTTTTAGGGTCAATTTTAATTTTTACTAGATTATCCTCAATTGGTGAAATTACATAAGTCCACCATTCTTTGAAGACACTTGAAATAACGGTATCATCTTGATAACCCTTCGTACTCTTAGTAGCCTTAAGAATAGTTTTACTGTAAACATCATCTTCATTCTTGCTTAAAAGAGCTGACCAGCCTTTAAAAAATAAAAGAATAGTTATTGTAAATATAAAAACATTATGTGGGTTTACAAGTTCAATATAGCTATTCATAATTCCTCTTCAATAATAGAATTTATCACATTCTTTCTGGTGATGATACACCAAGTAAGTTTAGCCCATTTACAAAAACTATTTTTATAGAACTCAGCAGTAGAATCCTTGCCTTACTTAATTCATCATTCTCAATCAGAACCTTTGTACTTTTATAATAACTATGAAAGATTGCGGCTAACTCTTGCAGGTAAAAAGCTATCTTATGAGGGGACATTGTACCAGAGGCTTCTTCTACTGTGTCTGGAAAACTTAGTATTTTTTTTATCAACTTAATCTCTTTTTCCTCAGTCAATAAAGATAAGTCTACAGATTTCGTATCATCTTTATTTAAATCATGTTTATTTAAAATACTGTTAATCCTTGCGCTGGCATACTGTATATAAAAAATGGGGTTATCGTCTGACCCCTCTCTGCACTTATCTAAATCAAAATCAAAATGAGAATCAGAACTTCTTGATACCATCATAAACCTTACTAGATCTTTATTGAATTCATTCAGCATATCCTTAATTGTTGTATAAGTTCCAGATCTTTTTGACATAGAAACATCTTGACCATCTTTTATCAATCTTACAAACTGAATCAGAACAAAGTCCAATTTGCTTAAATCATTCGAAAGGAGTTTCATAGATGCTTTTAATCTTGAAATATGACTATGGTGATCAGCACCCCAAACATTAACAATCTTATCAAAACCTCTGAGGAATTTATCATGATGATATGCAATATCATTCATAAAATAAGTAGATGAGTCATCAGACTTAGTAATAACCCAATCATCATTGTCACCATATTCTGAAGTCTTAATCCACTCGGCTTTTTCTTTTTTGTATAGTCCGTTTGCAGACATTATAAGTTTTTTAATATTTATGACTGAATCTGAATCATGTATCTTTTCCTTTTCTGAATACCAGGAATCAAAGTTAATATCTAAATCTTCAAGATCTTTCTCGATTTCTTTAGTAAGACAGCTAATCGCGAAATTAGAAAAGAAAGCGGTTTCTTCTTTCAATATTGACCTTGAATCTTTGGTCAACAAGAGAGTTTCAGCTACATCAATTAAATAGTCACCTTTATATCCACCTTCTGGGATATTGAAATCAAGCTTTAATTTTTCTAAAACTCTTTCTTTAAGAGATTCTCCTAATAAACGAACTTGGTTGCCATAGTCATTTACGTAATATTCTTTAACAACATCATATCCCGAAAACTTTAATATTCTTGCAATAGAATCACCAACTGCAGCATTTCTCAAGTGGCCTAAATGAAGCAATCCTGTAGGGTTAGCTGAAACAAACTCTATTAAAACTTTCTTATTATTATGAATTCCTGAGCCATAATCCACTCCTTGCAAAACTACATCAGCAAGATAGCGTTGGTAAATTTTGTTTGAAATTACAAAATTAATAAATCCAGGCTTCTCAATAGATATATCCTGAAAAAAAGAATCATCCGATTTTTTTAATAAATTTAACATTTCCTGAGCTAGGTCAATCGGCTTTGATTTTAACCTACTAGAGTTAATCATCGCAAAATTAGTAGAAAAATCTCCATGATCAGGATTACGAGGTATAGAAAGTAGAAGATTAGAAAAATCTAGATCAGCAAATCTTGGGTCGTTTAACAATGAATTCTTAATTTTTTCAGTTATTTTGTCAGTCAACATATCACTACTTTATTTTAACTCCTGTTCCTTATGCAGATTTTACAACTTTATCATTTAATTTTAAATGACCTACAAAATCTAAAATATCTAAAGTTAAATTATTGTTAGAAAAAGAGGCTTCTGATATTGCGCCCGATTCTGTCGTAAAGTCGGCAAAGAACTTCAACTCTTTGTTTGAAATTGTACATAGTATAGATGCAATGACTAGGTTATGGGTCACAATTAATACTGTGCTCTCCGATGGTAAATCTTTCAATATATATTTAATATAACTCAAACTCCTATCTCTAACTTCACCAAGAGTCTCTCCTTTAGGTAATCGAAAATTCTCGGGATTCTCTCTCCAGATTCGTAGCTCATTAGAATACTTCTCTTTAAGATAACTTAACGATAGTCCTTCAAATTCACCCTGGTCCATTTCCCTTAACTTTTCAGAATAAATAACCTTAAATCTTTGATCATAATTAATCTCATTTAGAGTTTGCTTTGCTCTTTTAAGGTCACTACAAAAAACATAATCAACTTCTTTATCTTTAAAATATAACGCAAGCTTCTTTGCTTGGGAAAAACCATTGGTGTTTAATTCAAGATCGCTAACGCCTTGACACCTTTCTTCTTTATTCCAATCAGTTTCACAATGTCTAACTAAAATTATTTTCATAATAGACTATTATTGTAGACTATTTATCCCCAATAACTAATCAAAAAAATCTTTGTTTATAAAGAATAATTGTTGTATAAGTTACTATGTCACAATACAGAAAAGGTTACCTATTTGAAAAAAAGACTCATCTAAAGGTAGCTGATCTGATATCAGAGTATAAAGAGCTAAAATTTTATGGAATCGAGAGTAGGGGCAGCAAAGGAACTGCTGATATTGTCTTTGGTCTCTATAATAAGAAAAATGAAAATAGAATCTGGATTGGTGTTCAATGTAAAAGAGGCTATGTTTCGAAACCAGAGAAATATAGGGAGATAGAATCTGCAATGAGTAATTTTGGAATGATTATGTTTTATAGCACACCAGCAAAAGAAAAGAAAACCGAAATTGAATTCCATCCTAATTTTGAAGAATGGTTAGGCAAATGGGTCAAATTAAAAAACTAGATTAAAGCTTCGATAACCGAATCATCTATATCAAAGTTTGAATAAACTTTTTGTACATCATCACAATCATCTAATAAATCTAACATTTTAAGCATATGCTCTGCAGGTTTACCTTCTACTTTAACAGAATTGGAAGGTATCATTGAGATCTCGGCATTTTTAAAGTCTATATTACTTTCCTCTAACCCCTTCCTAACTTCTTCGAATTTATCAACCTCTGTTAAAACAAGAAATACTTCTCCATCACAAACGACATCATCCGCACCAAAGTCTAAAGATAAATCAATTAAAGAATCTTCATCTATAGATTTTATAGGAACCTCAAATTTCCCTTTTTTATTAAAAATCCATGAAACACATCCGGTCTCACCTAAATTCCCGCCAAATTTACTAAAAGCTCTTCTAAGTTCTGAAACTGTTCTGTTTTTATTATCCGTTAGAACTTCAACGAGAACAGCTGTTCCGCCTGGGCCATATCCTTCATATGTTGTTTCAATATAAGTATCGCTAGCCAACTCACCTGTCCCCTTCTTAATTGCTCTTTCAGATGTATCTTTCGGCATATTGGCACTTCTTGCATTTAGCAATGCTAGTCTCAGTCTTGGATTAGTATCAGGATCACCACCACCATCTCTTGATGCAACAGTAATCTCACGAATTAGCTTGGTAAATATCTTTCCCCTCTTAGCATCTAGTGCACCTTTCTTATGTTTTATAGAGCTCCACTTTGAATGTCCTGACATATTTCCACCTATTCTGTAATTACAAATCTTATCAAAAAATAGTCCACAAAACAATTAAAAAATTGACATTTCTTAAAATATGTATATATATAAACTAAGTATTAAAAGAAATTAATCCCAAAAATTATTTCCAAAGGTAGTAAATGAGTAAACAAATTAAAAATACCACTGAAAATTCTAGTAAGAAGAATTTAGATATGATGAATCTAAATGAGCTTAGAGAATTAAAATCAGAAGAGCTCCAGCAAATCGCTTTAGACCTTAAGATAGATGACATAGGAAAAATGACTAGACAAGAAATAACCTATGCAATTCTTAAATCTCAATATGAAAGTAAAGGTGAGATTTACGCTGAAGGGGTCTTGGAGATATTAAACGAGGGATATGGATTCCTCCGTTCACCAAAATATAGCTATCTCCCCGGTCCCGATGACATATATGTCTCAAAATCACAAGTAAGATCTTTTATTTTAAAATCTGGGGACACTGTTGGCGGTTATGTAAGGTTACCACGCGAAGGTGAAAAAAACCTAGCCTTATTAAAAATTGAATCTGTTAATTTTGGAGATCCTGACTATTGTAGAGAGAGGATAAGTTTTGGAAACAGAGTGCCTCTTCATCCAAATAATAGACTAGATATGGAAAATGACCCCGATGAACTTTCAACTAGAATTATAGACATGTTTATTCCAATAGGTAAAGGACAAAGGGCGCTTCTAGTTGCTCCCCCAAGAACAGGAAAAACTGTCTTGTTGCAAAAGATAGCCAAAGCTATAACGGACAATAACCCAGATGTATCATTATTTGTATTACTAATAGATGAAAGACCTGAAGAAGTTACTGAAATGGAAAGGTCAGTAAAAGGAGAAGTGGTAAGCTCTACTTTTGATGAACCTCCACAAAGACATGTGCAAGTAGCTGACATGGTTCTTGAAAAAGCTAAAAGGCTTGTCGAACATGGAAATGATGTAGTAATACTTCTAGATAGCATTACTAGGCTTGCAAGAGCAAGTAATACTGTTTCACCTTCAAGCGGTAGAGTATTAACAGGTGGAATGGAAGCCAACGCCTTACAAAGACCAAAGAAATTCTTTGGTGCGGCTAGAAACACTGAAGAAGGTGGCAGCTTAACTATTATAGCTACAGCATTAATTGAAACTGGAAGCAGAATGGATGAGGTTATCTTTGAAGAATTCAAGGGTACTGGAAACATGGAAATCTATCTCGAAAGAAAATTGGCAGAAAAAAGAATATACCCTGCAATTGATCTTCAGAAATCTGGAACAAGAAAGGAAGAACTACTTATCGAGCCAGATGATTTAAACAGGATATGGCTCCTAAGAAAAGTTCTTAATCCTATGAGTCCTAATGAATCTATGGAATTTTTGCTGGATAAACTAAAAGCTTCAAAATCAAATAAAGAATTCTTAAAAGCTATGAATAGCTAAGGACACCAACTAAAGCTGATGTCCTTAATCTAACAAAATAAACACTACCTTTTCTTTTTTTTGGTAGTTTTACGCTTCTTAGCCGCTGGCTTTTTCTTAGCTGCAGTCTTTTTCTTAGCTACAGTCTTTTTCTTAGCCGCTGGCTTTTTCTTAGCTGCAGTCTTTTTCTTAGCTACAGTCTTTTTCTTAGCCGCTGGCTTTTTAGCTGCAGTCTTTTTCTTAGCTACAGTCTTTTTCTTAGCCGCTGGCTTCTTTTTTGCAACAGATTTTTTCTTTTTCGCAACTGCCATAACTTTATACCTCCACTTTAGAATATAAAATTAAAGATTTAATATTTTTTTACGAACACAAAAAATAAAAAATATTAAAAATTCAATATTTATTTTTACTGTAGGATGTTTAAAAAAAATTGTCAAGCGGTTTTTATGAAAAATTATAAAAAGATTTATTGAAACATGTTGGAGAATTTTTACAATATTTTATATAAGACTAATCTTCTAGTTCCAAATCAGTTAACTTTGATTTCTTAAACCAATCATTAACTATCTTGTGGAAAGCATCTAATAAGATTGGATTCTCAATAGGCTCACAAACTTCATCAGTAAAAGCTTTAATAAGAATCAACATTGCTTTGTCTTTATTGATTCCTCTCGCTTGGAGATACAAAAGAGCATCTTTGTCGATTTGACCAATTGTTGCTCCATGGGAGCACTTTACGTCATCAGCATAGATCTCTAACTGCGGCTTCGTATCTACTTGGGCGCTATCGGATAACAGCAAGTTCCTATTTGTTTGATATGCATTCGTCTGTTGGGCCTCCTCATGAACTAAGATTCTCCCATGAAAGACTCCCTTAGAAGAATCATTAAGTAATCCCTTATAAAGTTGTCTACTTCCACAATTTGCCTTCAAGTGTTCTACAAACATATAGTTATCCATTAATTGTTCTTCAATAGAAAGATACAACCCTAATATGTTGGAATATGAACCTTCTCCGTTTAGCATGGGATGGACGTTGTTTCTTATAAGCTGCCCGCCACTTAGAATTGAGTTGGTAGTAAAATGAGAATCCTTATCTTGAATGATTTTAAGATTTGAGAAAATAAAAGAACTTTTGCTTCCATCTTCAACCAGCAAGTGCTCTACTTTAGAATTCTTTTCAATATAAACTGTAGCAGTCTTATTTAAAAAATATTCGTTGTTCAATTCAGAGAATGAATACTCAATTATTTCTGCTGAGGATTCTTCTTCAAAGTAGAAAATATTTCTTGTATTTAGAAACTTATTATCAATTTCAGAATCATAAGTATTAATAACAACGATGGGCTTATCAAGAGCTTCTCGTTTCTTTACTTTTAAAAAAAGACCATACTCAATGAAAGCAGATCCTAGCTCATAAAAAAAATCTTTATTCTTAGTAGAGGTGCTATCAAGTAAAACTTTCTTTACCTCAGGGCAATCAAAAGAGTCCTCTAAGCCTTGAACAAGGAAAGGATATTCATAATCAAGTGCGAGTTTTCCATTGTGCATATATAAAAAGTACCCATCAATATTTTTTATATAATCTGGTAATTTAGGTTTTTTATATTTTAAAAGTTTTGAAATATATGGTGAGAAATTACGATTAGCAAAATCCTTAAGACTAGTGAACCGCCAATCTTCGTTTGTAATGCTGGGCAACCCTAAACTCTCAGCAGCATTTATACCTTCCAACCTATAGGTTCCTACCCATTCTAAGGAATGCTTAGCAAGCCCTCTATCTTTAAAATCTTTTACTAACCTAGTCTCTAAATTATCCATATTTAATCTTCTAACCAAGAATATCCTTTTGATTCGAGTTCTAAAGCCAATTCCTTTCCACCAGATTTAACTATTTTTCCATTAACTAAAACATGAACATAATCCGGAACTATGTAATCCAATAGTCTCTGATAATGTGTTATAACCAAGAAGGAAGTTTCCTTGCTTCTAAGTGAATTCACACCATTTGCTACGATTTGAAGTGCATCAATGTCCAGTCCAGAATCTGTTTCATCTAAGATTGAGAGCAATGGCTCCAAAATAGCCATCTGAAGAATCTCATTCCTTTTCTTCTCACCACCAGAAAAGCCTTCATTTAAAGATCTCTTTAGAAATGACTCGTCCATTTTTAGCATCTTAATCTTTTCTTTTGCCAACTTTCCAAACTGAACAGGCTTAAGCGGGGGGTTACCTCTAGCCTTATTAATAGAATTAAAGGCTTCTCTTAAGAAATAACCATTAGAAACTCCTGGTATTTCGATTGGATACTGAAATGCAAGGAAGATTCCTTGCTGAGCTCTTTCGTCTGGTGCCAACTCTAGAATGCTTTCTCCATTGTAGACTATATCACCTTCTGTAATATCATAGTCTTCTTTTCCAGCCATGATAGAGGCCAAAGTACTTTTACCTGAACCGTTAGGTCCCATAATTGAATGCACTTCACCTTTATTTATTTTTAAATCTAACCCATTTAGAATCTTCTGCCCTTCAACTTCAGCGTGAAGATTAATAATCTCTAACATAAAAAACTCCCTAATAAATTAATAAAAACCTTAAAAGCTTAGCCAACACTTCCTTCCAAGCTAACACTGAGAAGCCTTTCTGCTTCTACTGCAAACTCAAAAGGCAATTCTTTAAAAACCTCTTTGCAGAAACCGTTCACAATTAATGACAATGCATCTTCCTCGGACATTCCCCTTTGTTGACAATAAAAAATCTGATCTTCTCCCACTTTTGAAGTAGTTGCCTCATGCTCTAATTGAGCACTTGGATTCTTAACTTCTATATATGGAAAAGTATGTGCACCACAGTTCTCACCTATTAAAATTGAATCACAAACTGTATAGTTTCTAGCATTTTCAGCATTCTTGGAAACTTCAACTAAACCTCTATATATATTCTGACCAAAGCCAGCTGAAATACCTTTTGAAACAATTGTACTCTTAGTGTTCTTTCCTATATGAATCATTTTAGTCCCAGTATCTGCCTGTTGCTTATTGTTAGTTAAAGCAACTGAATAGAATTCACCAACAGAGTTATCACCAGACAAAATACAACTAGGATATTTCCAAGTAATAGCAGAACCTGTCTCAACCTGAGTCCAAGAAATTCTGGAATTTCTACCAACACAATTTCCTCTCTTTGTAACAAAATTATAAATTCCACCCTTACCTTCCTTGTCACCTGGGTACCAATTCTGAATTGTTGAATATTTAATCGTAGCATCATCAAAAGCAATCAGCTCTACACAGGCTGCATGTAGTTGGCTGGTGCTCCTTTTGGGTGCAGTACAACCCTCTAAGTAGCTCACGCTACTTCCTTCTTCTGCGACGATAAGTGTTCTCTCGAATTGTCCTGTGTCTTCTGCATTTATTCTAAAATAAGTTGAAAGTTCCATTGGACATTTGACACCTTTCGGAATATAAACAAATGACCCATCAGTAAATACTGCTGCATTTAAAGCCGCAAAATAATTGTCACCCGCAGGTATTACACGGCCTAAATATTTTTTAACCAACTCCTCATGCTCTTCAACGGCCTCCGAGAAAGAGCAGAATATAATTCCAAGCTTAGCAAGCTTGTCTTTAAAGGTTGTCACCAGTGACACACTATCAAAAACCACATCTACAGCGATTCCTTCGAGTTGCTTTTGTTCTTCAAGAGGTATTCCAAGTTTATTATAAGTGTCTATTATTTCAGGATCAATTTCATCAAGCGATTTTGGCATTTCTTTTGGTGCAGCAAAGTAACTAATGCCATTATAATCAATAGGCTCTATATTAAGCTTTGCCCAAGAAGGCTCTTTCATAGTCTTCCATTTCTTATAAGCGTTTAATCTAAAATCCAAAAGCCATTTAGGTTCATTCTTTTTCTTTGATATAAAATGTATAACTTCTTCGCTTATACCTTTCGGGATTATTTCTTGCTCAATATCTGTAACGAATCCATACTTATATTCATTATTTTCAAGCATTTGTTTAGTTTCTTGATCATTGTCAATTCTTAATTCTTCTGTCATATTTTAAAAATACTCCCTATGCTTCCTATATTATTCAGCTTTATTTCTAAAATTATTAGTGGCTATATCTTCTACAGTAATGTCGTTTAGAAAATTAAGAGTATGAAGCTGCAAATGGTCCCAAACAGACCTTTGACTACATGAGTTAAACAATTCGCATACAACGTTTTTTTCCATACAGTCTATCAATTGCATGTCTCCTTCAATTGCTTCGTATACATCCTTTAAAGAAATGTCATTGGTGGATTTCCTTAGTGAGTATCCACCTTCTGGCCCTGGAGAAGAACTTAAGAGCCCTTTTTGAACCAACTTCCTCATAATTTTAGCAAGATAATTCTGAGGTATATGCTGTTTCTCGGATATATCTCTAATAGTAAAAACACTCGCATCTTCTTTTGCGATATATGTAAGAGATCGAACTGCGTAATCTAGCGACTTACTTACTTGCAAAGCATCCTCTTTATATTCATAACCATAATATAACCTAAAAAAATAATTATTTCACCGAAAAACTATTATTGACTTACAATAGCATTACAGTACTATATTAGCTTAATTTCAATTAATAAAGGAAAGATATGAACGATAAAGAATGGCTAATATTGGATGCTAAAGATAAAATTGTAGGAAGACTTGCTACTAAAGTTGCAAACATCCTAATTGGTAAAAACAAGTCAAATTACACTCCTGGCTGCGATAACGGTGATTTTGTTATCATTGTTAACTCAAATGAAGTTAAATTTACTGGAAACAAACTGGAGCACAAATTTTATTATAGGAATACTGGCTATCCAGGGGGACTTAGAAGCACAAAGGCTGCAGATATGATGGAAAAGGACTCTACAGAGGTTCTGAGAAAAGCAGTCAAAGGGATGCTTCCAAAAAATAAATGGCAAAGTATCTTTATGAAAAGATTAAAAGTTTACAAGGACTCTGCTCATCCACACGCAGGACAGAATCCTAAGGCGACAGAGGTTTAAATTGGAAAAATATTACGCTACAGGCAGAAGAAAAAATTCTATAGCTAAAGTTTGGCTTACTAAGGGTGATGGGGATATCAAAGTAAATAAAAGAGACATTAAAGAATATTTCCCTAGGGACTTCTGGGTTAACCATGCAACAGAAGCATTGAATGTAACCGAAACAAGTAATGATTTTAATTTTAATATATCTGTTTTGGGTGGTGGTTTAACCGGTCAGTCTGGAGCAGTCAGACTAGGTATATCTAAAGCAATACTATTGTACAACGAATCTTTCCGTTCAAAATTAAAACCAAAAGGTCTACCAACTAGAGACTCAAGAATGGTTGAAAGTAAAAAATATGGAAAGAGAAAAGCTAGAAGAGGCCAGCAGTTCTCTAAAAGATAGAAGTCTCGAAAAAATGAAAAAGAAATTCAAGATTTCAAAACCAAAAGGAAAATTAGGAGTTTTAATACCTGGAATTGGTGGAGCCGTAAGCACAACTTTTATTGCAGGAATTGAATCATATAAACAGGGATCCGGTAAACTTTTTGGCTCATTATCGCAAATGGGTACAATACGTATCGGGAAACGAACAGAAAAGAACACGCCTTACATAAAAGACTTAATAGATTTAGCTAATATTGAAGACCTAGAATTTTTCGGGTGGGATGTTTACCCACAAGATTGTTACAAAGCTACTATAAAAGCTGGGGTTCTGGATAGAACACTTATAGATAGTCTTAAAGATAAACTCGAGAGAATAAAGCCTAACAAGGCTGTTTTTAACAAAAAGTTTGCTGAAAACCTATCTGGAAAAAATATTAAAAAAGAGAGTAATTACTTCAAATTAGCCTTAGAGCTAATTGCTGAAATTAAAGCTTTTAAGAAAGAAAAGAATATCGATAGGTTAGTAATGATATGGTGCGGAAGTACAGAAATCTTTTTTAAGAAAGGAAGAATTCATGAAAACATAAAAGGTTTCGAAGATGCATTAAGAAAGAACCATAAAGGAATATCTCCTAGTATGATTTACGCATACGCTGCCATTAAGTGTGGTGCAGCCTATGCAAATGGAGCTCCTAATCTTTCTGTTGATATACCGGCGCTTGAAAAATTGAGCAAAAAGAACAATGTCCCAATTGCAGGAAAAGATTTCAAAACAGGTCAGACATTAATGAAGACTATTTTAGCTCCTGGTATAAAAAGTAGACTATTGGGATTAAATGGTTGGTTTTCAACTAACATATTAGGAAATAGAGATGGTGAAGTTCTAGATAATCCAAAGAATTTTAAAACAAAAGAAGAAAGTAAATTAAGTGTTCTTGAGCATATTTTCCAACCTGAAATTAATCAGGAGCTTTACGGAGACTTTTACCACAAGGTAAGAATCAACTATTACCCTCCAAGAGGAGACCAGAAAGAGGCATGGGACAATATAGATATTTTTGGATGGTTGGGTTACGAAATGCAAATTAAAGTAAACTTCTTATGTAGAGATAGTATTTTAGCTGCACCAATAGTCTTAGATCTTATAATATTTATGGATTTGGCGCAAAGAGCTGGTATGGATGGAATTCAAGAGTGGATGTCATTCTACTTCAAGAGCCCGATGGTTGGAGAAAATCTTTACCCAGAGCATGACGTTTTTATTCAATCTATGAAACTTAAAAATACCTTAAGATTCCTTGCAGGTGAAAAGAATATTGACCACCTTGGACTAGATTATTACTACGAGTAATAGATTAAATAGCTTTTGCCGATTCTAAAACAACAATAACTTCGTTTGATTTAACTGTTATAAGCCCTGGGCCTGTAGTTAAATTCCTTGAATCTCCCTCAAAGCTTGTGAATGAAAGATTACAAGGAAGAATATTGGAAGAAAATAAGGTGTGTCCAGGAAGAATCCCAAATTCTCCAACAGAATTTGTAGCACTTAATCCAACAGCTTTATCGTTAAAAATAACTTCTTCTGGTGAATAAATAGTTAGATTAAAAAAATCATTCATATTACTCTAATGTTTTCCCCTTCTCTTTCGCCTCTTCTATGCTTCCCACTAAATAAAAGGCCTGTTCTGGAAGAGTATCAAGTTCTCCGCTAAGAATTTCATCAAAAGACTTAATTGTATCTTCTATTGAAACATACTTGCCATCCAAGCCTGTAAATTGCGATGCAACAAAGAAAGGTTGAGATAAGAACCTTTGAACTTTCCTTGCTCTTGAGACGTCTACTTTGTCCTGCTCGGATAATTCATCCATTCCGAGAATAGCAATAATTTCCTGTAGCTGTTTATATCTTTGAAGAATTCTTTGGACTTCTCTAGCAACTCTATAATGTTCATCTCCAACTATTCTTGGATCTAGCATTCTTGAAGTTGAATCTAATGGGTCAACGGCTGGATAAATTCCTAACTCTGAAAGTTGCCTTGATAAAACAATAGTTCCATCTAAGTGAGCAAAAGTTGTTGCTGGTGCAGGATCTGTTAAATCATCAGCTGGAACATAAATCGCCTGTACGGAGGTAATTGAACCTTTAACAGTTGAAGTAATTCGCTCCTGAAGAGCGCCTAAATCAGTTGCTAATGTGGGCTGATATCCAACGGCAGAAGGTATTCTTCCTAATAGAGCTGAAACCTCTGACCCAGCTTGTGTAAATCTAAATATGTTATCTACGAATAATAAAACATCTTGACCCTCTTGATCTCTAAAATGCTCAGCCTGTGTTAATCCGGTCAGAGCTACCCTAGCTCTTGCCCCAGGTGGTTCGTTCATTTGACCAAAAACAAGACCGGTGTTTTCAAGAACACCAGACTCCTTCATTTCCATATAAAGATCGTTACCTTCCCTTGTTCTTTCCCCAACACCTGCAAAAAACGAATATCCGCCATATTCTTTTGCAACGTTATTGATAAGCTCCATAAGAAGAACCGTCTTCCCGACCCCGGCCCCACCAAACAAGCCAATTTTCCCACCTTTTAAGAAAGGTGCAAGCAAGTCGATAACCTTAATTCCAGTTTCAAATACTTCAGTTTTCGTACTTTGTTCTTGGAATGAAGGTGCTGGCTTGTGAATTGGACTAAGTGAATCAGATTCTATTGGACCTACTCCATCGATTGGTTCACCAATAACATTCATCATTCTTCCTAAGGCACTCTTTCCTACAGGAATACTAATCGGTTTTCCTGTATCTAAAACCTTTTCGCCTCTTCTAATTCCGTCTGTTGTATCCATAGCAATACATCTTACTCTTTTACTACCAATCTGCTGAGCTACTTCTACAGTCAGATTCCAATCATCCTTATTAATAAGTGGGTTTGTTAACTTTAAAGCAGTATTAATAGGAGGAAGTCCCTCTGAAACAAACTCAACATCTATTACTGGTCCTAAAACCTGAATAACCTGTCCTAAATTTTCACTACTCATTTTAATCTCCTTTTTATTTAATAGCCTCGGCGCCATTTACAATATCCATCAACTCAGTAGTGATGTATGCCTGCCTGGTCTTATTAAACAATATTGTTGTATCTCGTAAAATATCGTCTGCGTTTCTAGTTGCATTATCCATAGCAGCAGTCCTAGCAGCGTGTTCGCTAGTAACAGACTCCAATAAAATGCTAGAAATTGTAAGGTTGAAGAACTTAGGAAGAACTTCTTCCACGAAAGATTCTATACCCGGCTCAATTAATATATCGCCTGATTTATCATCTTCTGATTCTTCAACTTCTAATTCAATAGGTAAAACTTTACTTATAGTTGGAACCTGAGAAATCGCGCTTTCAAATTTGTTATAAGCAATATAAATGTTATCGATCTTCTTTTCAAGAAAAGGTAATAAAAGCTGACCCGTAATTTCTTCGGCTATATTTTTATAATTCTTTTCTGTTAAGCTAGTGATACTTTCCCCAAATCCTATCTCTTTAAAATAATCAGCGCCTTTTTTTCCTACATATAGATTCTTAATATTCTCCGATTTAAAACTATACCTCTCTATCATCCTAAACAAACTTGTATTATAGGATCCACATAGTCCTCTATCAGAAGAAACGATTACCAAGATATCGTTATTTGAATCCTCATTAATATTAAGAAACCTGCTGGGGGAATCTTTTATTGATCCTGTGACTATTTTTACTATGTCTTTGTATGACTTAAAATAAGGTCTAAATGAATTCAACATAAGTTGAGTCTTTGCGTACTTGACCGTGGCAATCATCTTCATAGCCTGCATAATTCTCTTAGTACTTTTAACACTAGAAATTTTGGTTCGTATTTCTTTTAAACTAGGCATATTAGGATGCGTAAACTCCTTTGAATTTTTCTAATGAAGCTTTTAGTTCCGTTACAATATCATCTGAATATTCTTTGTTAAGCCTGTCTAGCAAATCCTTATGAGAGGACTCAAAGTAATCATATAATTTCTCTTCATAGTCACCTATTTTGTCTACGTCAATTTCATCTGCATAACCATTTGTAACAGCAAAAGATAAAAGAACCTGTTTCTCTACAGGTAGTGGAACATACTGACCTTGCTTCAATGCTTCGACTAGTCGAGAACCTCTTTTTAACTGTGACTTTGTAGCTTCGTCTAGATCAGAAGCAAAAGCAGAAAAAGCCTCAACCTCTCTATACTGAGCAAGATCCAACCTTAAAGTACCCGCAACTTTTTTCATACTTTTTACTTGTGCAGACCCTCCTACCCTTGAAACCGAAAGTCCAACATTAATAGCAGGTCTAACTCCAGAATAAAATAAATCGGTTTCTAAATAAATTTGACCATCTGTTATAGAAATAACATTTGTAGGGATATAAGCTGAAACATCCCCGGCTTGTGTTTCAATTATTGGAAGAGCAGTAAGTGATCCTCCTCCGTTTTCATCACTCATCTTAGCCGCTCTCTCTAATAGTCTAGAATGAAGATAGAAAACATCCCCAGGATAGGCTTCTCTACCTGGAGGTCGTCTAAGTAAAAGTGATAACTGCCTATAAGAGTAGGCATGTTTAGTAAGATCATCATATACGACCAGTGCATGCCTTCCACTGTCTCTGAAATGCTCTCCTATGGCACAACCTGTAAATGGTGCCAAGAATTGATACGGAGCAGGGTCACTTGCATTAGCAGCAACGACCGTTGTATATTCGAATGCCCCATTTTCTTTTAATTTTTCGACAACCTGAGCAACTGTTGACTGTTTTTGTCCTATTGCAACATAAATACAGTAAACACCTTTTCCTTTTTGATTAATTATAGTATCAATTGCGATAGCAGTCTTTCCAGTTTGCCTATCACCTAATATTAATTCTCTTTGCCCACGTCCAATCGGAATCATAGAATCAATAGCTTTTATGCCTGTTTGAAGAGGTTCGTTAACAGATTTCCTTGCTATAACTCCTGGGGCTTTTATTTCAACAGGTTTGAAGTCATCTGTTGAGACATCTCCCTTGCCATCTATAGGAGCACCAAGGCCATCTACTACTCTTCCCAACATAGAATCTGAAACGCCTACTCTAGCAATTTCTCCAGTTCTTTTAACTTTGTCTCCTTCATTAACTAAATCATCAGCAGCAAAGATTGCTATTCCTACGCTATCTTCTTCCAAATTAAGAATTAAACCATAAACCCCGCTGTCAAAAGTTACCAATTCCCCAGCCATTGCTTCATCCAATCCGTAAACCTTGGCTATACCATCTCCAACAGATGTTACGGTTCCTACCTCTGAAGACTTGAAGCTTGATTCAAATCCTTGAATTTTTTGTCTTAATTGGTCACTTATATTTTGAACATTTACCTCAGACATTAAGCTCTCCTTTTAAATTAATTTTCTTTAGTTCATTAACTTTACCCATCAAAGACCCATCAAAGTACTTATCTTCTACTTGAAGAACAACTCCTCCTAGTATCTTTGGATCTTCTTTGAAACTGAGTTCCAAATTACTTCCCCAAATATCTTCTAATTTTGACTTAATTAATTCTAATTTTTCTTTCTGATTTAAATCAATCGTGACAACTTCAATCTTAACTTTACCTAAAAGCCTTCTTAGCTTCTTTAAGAAGAATTCTCTAGATTCGATAAATGATTTTAACAGATTAAATTCTATGACCACTTCAAGAAACTTCCTTGTAGCATTACAATCAGAAACAATTTGTGCGATTAAATCATTCTTAACTGATGAAGGGTAAATATCATTAATTAAACAAAGCCTAATACTTTTATCTGAATTGAAGGCATCTACGAAATTTGAAAGACCGGTATAAACTTTCTCTAAATCTTCTTTAGAAGAGGAATCATTCGTTAGTGCTATAAAGAAATCATTAACTGTTGCTGACGGCATTTTGCTTAACCTCGCTTAAAAAAGTCAAAATAAGTTGAGAATCTTTTTCCACTGTTACCTCGTTTGATATCTCATATTGAGCAACTTGGAGTGCCTTATTTAGAATAGCACTCTCAACTTCATACTTCAGCCTTAAAGACTCTAACTTAATTATATCTTCTGTGTCAGCTTTAATCTTCTTTGCTACAAAATTAGCATTCTCAATTATATCTTTTGTTTTTCTACTTGTAATTGAATCAATTGAATTTCTTAACTCAGTTAACTCATTATCTATAAGATTTATTTTCTGTGAACTAGAGTTATAAGCCTCTTGGGATGTTTCAATGATAGCATTAGCTTCTTGAATCTCTCTACTTATTTTTTGGCTCCTTTCAGAAAAGAACTTTACGACAGTATCCTTAAGGAAATAATATAGAATTCCTATAAAAACTATAAGATTAAAAAGATGCTGTGAGGCAAACTTTAATTGACCAGCTATATTAATTTCTTCTGACATATCTATATTTTCCCTTTGATTTCAGATACTAACTCTTTAATTTTTTTTGATAATTCACTATCACCCTTGTTAATATCTTCTACGGTTACGTCTTGAATCTTTAAAGACAACTCGGAATTCAAATTCTTTCTGGCATTTTCAATCTCAATCAAGGACTCTTCCTTTGCCTTTTTAATCAATTCCTCAGCGTGCCTTTTAGCTTCAACTATTTTCTCATTTGATGATATTTCAATCTCAGATTTAAAATCTGAGATTCTTTTTTTATAATCCTCTTCAATTTCTATTGCTTGCTCATCCATACTCTTGGCTCTTTCTATCCTAACAGAAGTTTCAACATCTCTATTCTCTTTTAAATCCAAAAGGGGTTGGAACAAGAACTTGTTTAAAAAAAGAATTATAAAAATGAAAATTCCAAGCTCAACAAAAAAAGTACTATCTACAGATAAAACATTGGAAGAATCAGCTGAATTAGCACTATACATAAATAAATATATAAATAAAAAAACTTTCTTCATTGTTAATCTCTAAAAAAACGATATAGCAGAGGGGGAGCTATAAAAGTAGTCAACATAACCATCACCGTAAGAGCCGAATAATCACTACTACTTAAGACTCCTGTAGCAAGCCCCATTGATGCAAAAATAAGCCCTACTTCACCTCTCGGTATCATTCCAATTCCTATCACTAGCTTGTTTGCCCTTATCGAAAAAGCGCCCAAGCCACTAACTAATTTACCTATTACAGCAATTGTAAATAAAACTAAAGCTAAGATTATAACTGCAATATTTTCTTTTATAAAGGGATTGAAAACAGAAATATCGACGGCTGACCCAACCATAATAAAGAATATGGGTATAAAAACATCCGCAACTGGTTTCAATCTGTCCTCAATTAAATCTTTTTGATGGGTTTTGGCTAACAAAAGTCCCGCTGCAAAAGCTCCAATTATAGGAGCTAATCCTGCAAGTTGCGCTAAATAAGCAAAAATGAAAGTATATGCAAGGGCTCCTAAGAGCAAGCTCCCTCTTGCTTTTAAGCTATGAATAAAGACAAATAATTTTCCAGTAAAGAGATTTCCTAGAATTATAGATGCAAAAAGAAACCCTACTGCCTTAGCAGTAATAATCCCAACTGTTAAGAAGTCAACAGTTATTCCTCCCCCGGAGTTTGTTGTAGTAATAAGGGCACTGACAACAGCAAGAATTATTAAACCCATAACATCATCAATTACCGCTGCGCCCAAGATAATCTTAGATTCAACACTTTTTAATTTCTTTAATTCAGATAAAACTCTTGCGGTTATACCCACACTTGTAGCAGTAAGTGTAGCACCAATCGTCAAAGCAGCTAAAAAAAGGGTTATTTCCGAGGAGAAGCTTATTAGTGAATATGTATTTAAAATAAAAACAGAATAAAAGCCTAAGCCAAAAGGAACAACAACGCCCAAAATCGCTACGAGCAACGAAGGTACTCCGACTTTTAATAAATCATTTAAATCAGTTTCTAGACCTATCTCAAACAATAGTATTGCAACACCAACTTCAGCTAATAAATGAAAAATTTGGTATCCTGGTTCCCCCAACAACGGAATTAATGCTAATGAGCCTAGCAAAACTCCTGCAACAAGCTCACCAAGGACCTCTGGCTGTTTAAATCTTACAAAAATAGAGCTTATAGCCTTGCCAGCAACGAAAATACTAGCCAAAGCAAGAAAAAAGCTCCCTAAAGAGTAATTATTTGGATCTTCTATGGTCATCATGTGCCCCTAAATCGACTTAAGTTTCACATGAAAAAAAGTCATAGTCAAACTATAGACTCTGGAGAGTAAATCTATAATAGTTTATTATTAAAAAAACATAGAGTTACAATGCCAAGCAAAAAAATTCGTTTAACAATTTCTGACTTATGGAGCAATCAATATACTTATTTTATATTGGTGGGATTTATTGTTGGAATATGCGCAGGTTTTTCCAACGTTATATTTCACTTTCTCTATCAGACTGTTCACTTATTATTTATTTCGCCTTTAGAATCAAAAAATATGGTAATTTTTGGAACCATTGTTGGAGGCTTAATACTATTTTTTATTTCTTATCTTTCTGGAAGGGATGATATTTTAGGCTATAAATTTCATAAATTTATTCATACAATATCACGAGGCAGTGGTGTAATCAGTATCAAAGAAACTATACTGAAGAGCTTCTCTCAAATTGTTTCACTAGGATTTGGTGGATCAGTTGGACAAGAGGGACCTATGGCGCAACTCGGGGGTTCAATTGGAAGCATTGTTGGTCAAAGAATTAGAATTAAGAAAAGTGACCTTAAGATTTTTATTGCTTGTGGAATAGCGGGTGCGATAGCTGCAACTTTCAATGCTCCCATTACCGGTGTTTTATTTGTTGAAGAAGTTGCACTCTTAAGAAACATAAAAATTAGAAGTTTTTTACCTGTTGTAATATCCGCTGCTACTGCCACAGTTATAGCTGGATTCTTTAGTTCTGATCAAAACATATTCAACAGAGTAGATTTTCTTATATTTAACTATAATGAATTGTTTATATATGCCCTAATGGGGGTGGCTATAGGCTTTGCATCATCATTCTTTACAAAGTTACATTTCTTTGTAGAAAAGAAATTTGATGATTTTGTTCCAAACTTAAAAATACGACCTATAATAGGAGGCGTAGTACTAGGAGTGCTAGCCTTAGTGCCATTTGGAATTGGATTAGATGTCTTAGGAAACGGCTATGACGCAATTAGAAAAGCCATGACCTATGAATACTCACTTTGGATAGCCCTTGGAATACTTCTATTAAAACCATTGGCAACGTCCATAACACTAAATAGCGGTTGGCCTGGTGGAATATTTGCGCCATCAATCTTTATGGGTGCAATATGCGGATATCTTTTTGGCTTTGGAGTTGAATCAATTTTCTACCCTCAGCTCATTCCTGGTGAGCTTACAACTTCATATGCAATTGTAGGAATGGGAACTTTCCTAGCAGCAATGACTCAAGCACCTTTAACTTCTATTTTCTTTACTTTCGAGTTAACACAAACATATCAAGCGGTTCTTCCAGTCATGGTAAGCTCTGTTATTGGTACAACAATTTATAGACTTATTATTGGCAGATCCTTTGAAGCTTGTTATTTAAAGAAAGAAAACTTAGAGATTATTCAAAATGAAGAATCAAACATTCTAAGCAATATGAAGGTGAATGAAATTATGAGAAAAGATGTAGTTACAATTCCTGAGAAGATGACTTTAGGGAAATTTATAGAATTTCTTCCGTCAACACATCTCACAACATTTCCATTAATAGACCAAGATGATAATCTATCTGGCATCATATCTGTGCAAGATTACAGGGGATGGGTTCTAGAAGAAGAATTAAGAGATGTGGTAATTATGAAAGATCTCGCTTCAACTAATGTAAACACTGTAACACCAGATGAGTCAATGCTAGAAGTATTAAAGCATTGGGACAAAGGTGACATGCTTCCTGTTGTTTCCAGGAATGGATCAAAAAAGATTATAGGGATACTTGCAAGAAGAGATGCTCTTATAGCCTACAATAAGGCTCTGAACGAAGAATCGTCTGAACTATGATTCTTTTTTAACAAGTGGTCAATCTCATAGCCAGTGGCCAATGATCCTATGCGAGATATAACCTCAAGTGATGGATGTACATAAAGATTACAATCATTATTTTTACACTCCTGACTATCCTGGCCTAAACATAAACATTTAAAATACATCCCTTTAGTATTAAGATTATGCATCGAGCCTTTAGAATCATTAATCCTGTAAAATCCACCTGCCAAAGAAGAGTTTATAAGATAATAGACAGGTTCTTTGTTCTTATAAATTGTCTCAACTCCTTCTTGAAGAATGATATTTTTAAGAAAACTCCCGCCCTTGGAAACTTTCATCTTTTTCCTACCATCCCTATTTAATGATAGTAGTTCCTCTCCTTTCTGAACTTGCATCACCGCCATACCATAAGTGCCAGTATTATTTTTTATAAAAATTAATGGGTTTTCTACATTATAGTGACCTACCAATTCTCTTATCATTTCATCTGTTAAGTCTGCAAGTCTCTGCCTGTCTTCTGAAATATCAAAATTAATATCTTCAACTAGCCTAGTGGCTAGAGAAAAATTAAAAGGGTCCAATGAAAGGATCTCGGAAAATTCAGTCACTAGCTTATTGTAAAATTCAAAATGAATATTTTTCTTACGCGAATGCCATCCTACCTCTGTTGGAGGAACAACAAGCTGGTCAAGGTTTTCTAATATTGGAGGCGAAAAATCCGATAAGTCATTGTTAATCAAAACCAAATCTGGTTCAAAATCATCTAAGAATATTTTATCTCCTACTCTTTTAATCTTGCTAGCTAAAACTTTTTCATTATTAGAAGCAATAAATTCATATTCTTCGAGGTCTCCTTCATACAGGCCAACCCTGACTTGTAAATTCGCCTTTTGAAGAATCATGACAAGTGAGCGTATATTGTCCCAATAAAAACTATTTCTTGTGTGAAACTCGGGAACTATTAAAACTTTCTTGATTTTACCAGAGTGACTCTTGGCCTTATAATCTTTTGTTAATTTTGCCGCTTGATCAATAAAGGTAGTAGAAAGATTATTGAATCCTCCGGGAAAGATATTGGTATCTACGGCCGTTATTTTATTTTCTGAAACTCTTAAATCAACTGAAGTATAAAAAGGTATACTCACCTCATCTTCCTTCTTCTTAAACCAATCCGAAATCTTGTCTTGGTTTAGCAGAACAACTTCATCTATTTTTTCTAAAAAAGTCATATTAAATATATCAGCTTAGGCAGAATCTATCTTGCAAACTGAATCAAACAATACTAATTCTTAATAAAGCTGTCAATTGCTTCTTTTATCTTCTTATAATCAGCACCAGGCACTATGTGTCCCTCTATAATAAAAGTTGGGGTAGACCTAATACCGATACTAACACCCTCTTCAACGCTCGATTTCACAAAGTCCATATACTCATTAGATTTATCAAAACATGCTCTATAGTCAAACTTTACTGCTGACATAAATGTGTTATCGACAACTTCGTTAAATGTTGGTTCTTTAAATTTATCTTGATTCTCAAATATTAAATCATGTGCTTCCCAAAAAGCTTCTTGGCCAAAGATATCATTGATACAAGAAGTAAAATATGCCGCATCATCGGCCCACTTGTGAAAGGTCAAAGGATAGTGTTTGTAGTAAAAAATTATTTTATCTCCGTACTCTAACTTTAACCTCTTAACTTGATCTGAACCATATTTACATGCAGGGCACTGAAAATCAGAATATTCAACAATCCTAATGGCACCTACTTTACTATTGGAGCTTGGAACATCAGTAAGATTAATTAAATTCATCAAATCAGGATTCCTAATTGGTCCTGAAAAATCGTAGATTTGAGGTTGAAAGATTATGTATTTACCATCATTCGAAATAAAAAAAGATAGTTGTTGAGTTTCATCTATCTTTTTAAAAAGTATTACGCCCTCCTTTAGTCCTTTAATGGGAGAATCTTTAATCGGGCTAATTGTGACTAATGAGTCTTCGGGTATTATGGACGAAAATTTTGATTTAAAATCATTAAGAATCTTATTCTTATCCAAAACAATTTCTTTCTCTTTTGTACTGTCTAAAGAGTCACAACCGACAAGAAAAAAAATTAAAAAAAGAGTCAGTTTAAATAAGTTCATTATTTAATAACTCTTGCTAGAATTGTCTGAGCATTCTTATATAAACTATTAAAAGCAAAGCAACTTTCAAGCTCCTTCTTGTTAAGAATCTTCATAATCTTAGAGTCTAACAAAAGTAGCTCTTTAAAATTCTTATCATTATTCCAAGACTGAAAAGCTAAGTCTTGAACCATTTTATAAGACTCTTCTCGGGACAAACCTTTCTCTATTAGCTTGACTAGTATATTTTGAGAGAATATAACACCGTTTGTCTTCCATATATTAGAAAGCATATTCTTTTTATAGACATTAAGATTGCCCAACATGTAGTTTGCTCTAGTCAGCATGAAATGAACTAATGTTGAAGAATCTGGACCAATAACTCTTTCAACTGAAGAATGACTAATATCTCGCTCGTGCCATAATGGTATATTTTCAAAAGAAGCATTTGCATTAGACCTTACTATTCTAGCTAAACCAGATAGATTCTCAGATAATATTGGATTCCTCTTGTGTGGCATAGCTGAAGACCCTTTTTGTCCTTTAGAGAAAGGTTCTTCCACCTCTAGAACCTCTGTCCTCTGCATATGTCGAATCTGAACTGAAATTCTTTCAATAGATGAAGCTATAAAAGATAAAGCTGTGAAAAATTCAGCATGATAGTCTCTATTTATAATTTGACTACTAATCTTTGCTGGTTTTAAATTTAAAATTGAACAAGCTTTTGCCTCTACTCTTGGAAGTACATTCGAATATGTACCCACAGCTCCTGACATTTTCCCTACACTACATACCTTTATAGATCTTTCCAGTCTTTCTCTTGCCCTTTTGATTTCATCTAACCAATTAGCAACAACCAAACCAAAAGTAGTTACTTCCGCATGTATACCATGAGATCTTCCCATTATAGGTGTCTTAATATGCTCCTTAGCAAGCCTTGTTAGGACTTTTATAGTCTCATTTAATTCTTTCTTTATTATATTCCCCGAATCAACAATTAGAAGAGATAGAGATGTATCTAAGACATCAGAAGAGGTCAGCCCCAAGTGAACGAACCTTGAATCTTTCCCAATAGATTTTGCAAGATTTGTTGTAAAAGCTATGACATCATGCTTAATAACTTTTTCAAGTTTATCAATTTCTTTGGTTTTAAATTTAGCCCTTTTCTTAATTCTTAGAAAGGATGCTTTTGGTATATGGCCATAAAAAGACCATGCCTCACAAACTGCAAGTTCAACATCTAGCCATTTCTGATACTTATTATCATCTGACCAAAGATTTTGCATTTCTTTAGTACTATATCTATCTATCATCTGGTTAAATATATTATACACAGATTTAAAATGTGTTACATAAACTTGTTAATTACCTTTGATTCATTATAATTTTCAAATGAGTCCCTTAAGAATAATATTTTCCATACTAAGTTCTGTTGCTGGGTTCTGGATTACGTTGGGTAATTTAAAGTCAGCCGGAAACTTAATTCTTCCATACTCTGTTATTATAGGAATCTTTTGTGGTTTGCTAACTTTTTTCTTTGTCTATTACTCCGAAAAGCTTTTCACTGATTTAAGTGCAAAGGCTTTAATTGGTGGAACCATAGGAACTGCTGCTGCATTACTATTCTTTTTAACTTTTGCTTATTTCTCCGAGATAATTGGTTTAAGTAGTAGATATCCTTTTTATACATACCCCATTGTCTTTTTATCCGTTCTTTGTTTAGGAATTGCCGTAGGTCTCAAGAAGGGTGGTGGCAATGAGGAAGGAGATAAAAAACTAAATGAATTCTTTCACAGCAAAGTACTTGATACAAGTGCAATTATTGACGGAAGAATTTCAGATATTTCAAAAGCTGGATTTGTTGAGGGGACAATAATTGTTCCACAATTCGTCATTGACGAACTCCACATTCTCTCTGATTCACATGACAAACTTAAACGTGCAAGAGGCAAACGCGGTCTTTCCATCCTTGCAAATCTTCGAGCGGCTAAAGATGTCGATGT
>ENA-OREN01001672-OREN01001672.1-marine-metagenome-genome-assembly--contig:-NODE-1672-length-24916-cov-8.796852_pt1 | contig 24916 bp, 28 predicted proteins | sample MGYA00248624_ERZ508555 | MGnify/ENA primary metagenome ERZ508555 (study PRJEB26222, sample SAMN06267773) | marine metagenome | isolation source: Saanich Inlet, British Columbia, Canada | place...
TCTATAACGCCATGCCTGAAGCTGGCGTTGATGCTCTGATTGATTATATGAAGGATTTTGAAAAGCGTAAGGCCTAAAGATCAATGCCCGTTGGGCAAATTAGTATCGTTTTGCCTTTTACTATTGTCTACTAATATTCCCTCCCTACGGGAGTGGGTAATTTGGAGTTAACAAATGAAAGTTTTAGTTTCAGACAACCTCTCCGCTACTGGAGTTGATATCCTCAAAAAAGAATCCGGTCTTGAGGTAGATGTGAAAACCGGATTGTCTAAAGAGGAACTGATCGCCATTATTCCTGAATATGATGGTCTGATTGTTCGAAGTGCTACCAAAGTGGTCGCGGAAATAATTGAAGCCGCCACAAACCTAAAAGTTATAGGACGAGCTGGTATCGGTGTCGACAATATTAACCTTGATGCTGCAGGACAAAAGGGCGTCATCGTTATGAATGCGCCGGAAGGAAATTTAATTACCACAGCAGAACATTCGATGGCCTTATTGCTTTCCATGTCGCGCAATATTTCTCAGGCAAGCTGGAAGCTTAAGAATGAAAAATGGGCTCCGAAAGAGTTTATGGGTGTCGAGCTTTTTGAAAAAACCCTGGGAATCATTGGTTTTGGTCGCATCGGATCGGTTGTCGCTGACCGCGCACGCGCATTCCAAATGAAGATACTCGTTCATGACCCTTACATCTCTCAGGAAAGAGCGGAAAAAGCAGGTGTAGAATTAGTTGAGCTAAAAGACTTGCTGGGAAGGTCCGACTTTCTCTCTCTTCATACTCCCGGTCTTGCTGATGGCAAAGCCCTCTTGGGAAAAGAAGAGTTCGACCAAATGAAACCCGGCATACGAATTGTAAACTGCGCGCGGGGTAGTTTGATTGATGATGATGCGTTGATCCAAGCTATTAAAGAAAAGAAAGTGGCACAGGCTGCTTTGGATGTTTATACAAAAGAACCCCTTGACCTCGAAAGTCCCTTACTCAAGGTAGATGAAATTACCTGTACCCCACATTTAGGTGCCTCCACGGGAGAAGCTCAGGAAAAAGTAGCTATTGCAATTTGTGACCAGATCATTGACTACCTGAAATATGGGAATGTTCGAAATGCTGTAAATGTTCCTTCGATTGATGCGGAAACACTGGCGAAAATCAAACCTTATCTGGTATTAGGCGAAGACCTGGGCAGCTTTCTATCGCAGATTACAGATGGAGCCTTGACCCGAATCGAGATTCAATACAACGGAGAGGTGGCCGGTCTTTCAGTAGAACCTATTTCAATCGCAATCTTAAAAGGTCTGCTCAACCGAAACATCGACGGCGTCAATATGGTCAACGCCCCCTTCATTGCAAAAGAAAGAGGCGTTGAGGTTCAAGAGTCTAAAAGCAATGAAGTGCATGAATACACCAATACCGTACAGGTTAAAGTGACCACACAGAAAGGGACCCATCAGGTAACAGGAAGTATCTTCGGAAAAGGCGACTCCAGAATCACCCAACTCGAGGAATATAGCCTCGAAGGCGTTCTCTCAAAAAATATGTTGGTGCTAAATAATATGGATGTCCCCGGTGTCATTGGTAACCTGGGAAATATTCTCGGAAAACATAATCTCAACATTGCAGGCTTCCATCTGGGAAGGATGGAAGATGGTGGAAAAGCGGTAGCAATCATAAACATCGATTCGCCACCAACGACAGAAGCATTACGTGAGCTAAGAGATACGGCCAATATCTTAAACGTTCACAGCGTTTCGCTTTAAACAATAGCGCATAAAAAAAGCGTGGCCTCCTCTTCCGAGGGAGCCACGCTTTTTTAATTTCACTTCTTATCTTATTATTTTTGAGTCTCTTCTTTCGCTTCCGGATTTTCAGCCTTCTCAATTTTTTGTCCGAAAACCTGGGCGATTACTTCATTAATCACATCCACCCCGAGAATATTATAAACGGTGTTCGCTGACTTAAAATGTGGACTGGTGAAAAGGCTCAGCACCTTTTTACTGGTATAGCCCAGCATCATAAACTCATGCGCATAATTTTCTGCAACCAAGCGCAGAGTATCTTCATCGGCGTCTTCATCCCCGGTTGGAGGTCCAGCATCCGCATCAACATCCTCTTGGATTTCATAAACATAAATTAGATGCCAGCCAAATTCTGTGTTGATGGGTCCAACAACATCGCCTTCTTGTGCGGTAAAAGCTGCAACCTCAAAGGGACGAACCATTGCGCCTTTACCAAACCAGCCTAAGTCCCCACCTCGTTTTTTTGAAGGACATTCGCTATGCTCTTCGGCCAACTTGGTAAACTCTTCACCGGCATCTATTTTCACCTTCAATTCCTCGGCAAGCTCTTTCGAACCTACAAGAATATGCCGGGCTTGAACTTTTTTAACTTTTCTTTCTTTCGACATTATTTTATTCCAGTAAATGGGACAAAGCCCATATCGTTTATTAAAAAATCAATTTAACATTAACGCACAACATTTTTTGTATTTCTTACCCGACCCGCATGGACAAGGCTCGTTGGGCTTTACTTTTTCCTGTTGTATCTCAACGGGAGCCTGATTGTTTAGCAGTTCCTGACCCATCTTTTTTGCATTCTTATATCTCTGCTTCAGCCGATCATTTAGATCTGGAATAATTTGGTTCAACGCAATCAACATATCATTATTCTTTACCGTAAGCTTTGCATCTTCCTTTTCTCTCATTTCTTCGTCGAAATAATAAGTCGCAGAAAATAAAGGAGCCTGGTCTGCGCTGTCTAATTGAAACTTAAAGAATGACAACTGCAAACATTTATTATCATTGCGCGGATCAATATCGTAGGAATCTTCAGCAAAATATTGATTGTCTTCATAATTAAAATCCAGCATTTCCTTGTTTCGCGGGAGCAATTCAATATAATTAAAATACCGTCCGGGTTCAAATTCAAGATAGCTAACTGGATTCTTTTCTCCGTATGCTTTCGCTTCTACGGCCCTTTGCTTGAAAAGAACAATCAACTCATCCGCAGCATTTTTTGAAAATCCTTTGGCGATCTGATCTTGAACTTTAGTAAGTTTAGGATGCTCAGGAAGTGTGTTGAATGTTTTATTGAAATTTAACTGGAACGCAAAAGAATTTTCAAGGTTATCCTTGTCTCGCAGATATACCACCACATAACTGTATTCAAAAAATGGACTCGTATGGTAATAGTCTTCAAGGACATAAGTGTGCCTGTAGTCCTCTTCTTCGAATCGGTAAGTCACTACCGAGTTTTCGCTCTCTTGCTGGTTAATTACCCTATAACTTTCGATGACAATTTCCCTTCACTAATTATTCAATATCATTTTTTATTCAAAAATTATTCAGCTACTCGTTTTAGATTAACGTGGAAGCGGGGAATTCGAAAAGCCCGGATATTTTTTAAAAACCCCTTTCGCTTTTTCGCGCACTTCTATATCACGAACAGCACGAACGGAATCTTTAGTTATATCCTCTTTATGATTCGAATTTGCGTGACCGTATCTATAGTAATAAATCGCCGCGGTTGCATGAGGCATTTCGTTTGAAGTCCAACAAGTAAAACCTCCACCCGGAGAAAATGCAGAACTAATAAAAATATCCATCCGATCCATATCTTTTATGCTGTGGTTTTCATCGTGAAGACTTTCCGCTTCTTCGAGAGTTGGCATTCTCCAGTCTGAGTACCCTGCAAATTTTTCAATATTCAGACTCTGAATATATTCCTGCGCTCTGAACCAGTTATTCCACTTACTGGTATCTTGAAACGAATCCGTTTGTTTCCATATTAATTTTGTTTCCAAATCTGTAACGGTGCCATCCCCATTATCGACAAATCTTTTTGCCAGTTCCAATTGTTGCTCCTTTAATTTTCAAAATCTGTATCAATCAAATAGATTCAGATCAAATCTTCGCCTTTGTCTATGTCACGAACCAATCGTGAGGCACCCTTGGAAATGCGATAGATATCATCATACATGGTGACCCCTTTTATAAAACTCAAACGGGTGCCTTGCACTTTATGTCTAATATCACTGGTCCAGCATAGAGAACTACAGCCAGAAGCAAATATATCTGACAAGAAAATAGTTTTTCCCGAGCTGTCGGAGTTTTTCATATTCTTATCGAAAAGGCTTTTCGCTTCATTTGTTGTCGGCAGTCTCCAGTTTGAAAAACCTGCAAACCGTTTTCGGTTCAAAGTTTCTGCAAACTCTCTCACCTGCAACTGGCTCCTCCATTTCCCCGAAATCTGCCAGGTATCCTGTTTGAGCCAAACCAACCGTTTGGCACAATCGATTACGGTGTCACTATCCCCTTCAACAAAACGTGCTTCAGGTTTAACTTCAGGGTTTTCACTCATAAGCCTGTTGCCTTTTTTTGCAAAATCTTAATGTCCCTATCTATTCGTTCAGGAATTTTTTTTAATAGTTCGAACAGCACGCACGCCATGACTTCTCAAGCCCATTGCGTTCCATTTAAAATCGCCATTATAAAAATGAAACCGAATGGCAAACCCCTTATCGGTCTTATGCATAGTTTTTGTCCAGGATGTTTGCCCGGCTCCTGAAGGAAATCCCTTTAGCAAAAAGAGTGTGTCTCCATAGTTATCTGTTACAGGACTAGAGGGATCATAAATGGACTGAGCCTCCTTACGAGTCGGCATTCTCCAGTCCTTATGACCGGCGAATTTAACTCTATTTATTTCCATCATATAAGACTTTGCCTCTTCCCAGGTCACCCACTTATCTAATTCAATGTAAGAGTCATCGGCTTTCCACATAAGTCCTGTTTTATTATCCACAATCGTTCCATCTTTGCGGGCCTCGATACGGATGAATTCAGGATCTTCCACATCCTCCGCGTTTTCGTCCCTAACCAGCCGTACTGCACTGGGAAAACCATCGTTTTCCTTTGCTAGCCAGAATTCATAGTCGGAGCGATAATCATGGGACATGGCTGCCTTAGCCCCCCGAGTCTGGCTTGTCCAGGTTGAGAATCCACATCCTGACGGAAAGACCGGGTTAATATGAATCTCGCATCCTTCCACATCCATATTGGTGGTTTCAGAATCGAACAGGTACTTGGCTTCCGAAGCTGAAGGGATTCGCCAATTGCCATACCCGGCAAACTTTTCTTCATTCATTTTTCCCGCGAGTTCCAGACTTTCGTGCCAAGTGATGAGTCGCCCCAGCTCTAACCATGTGTCTCTCTTCATCCACATGATGCCGTGCTTGGCATCGGTGACCGTTTCATCACCGTTATCAATATATTGCAGTTTGGTCGATTCTGTCATTATGCGTTTACCTTCTTCGAGGCGCTATTTGTTTTTTGATTACCGTGTCTTTTCGACAAATCCGAACCGAGCCAAAAGAATACTCTTCAACACTTACTACTTTACCTTCGGAGTAATCGAATCGTGGTCTTCTCGTTGAGGTATCGCCAGCAATCCATCCCGTTTTAAAAGCTCCTTCAGGAAAGACCGGATCAAAATGAAGACTCGCACCGGCTTTACCTGCAACCTCATAATTCTCGTCAAACAAAGAAGTCGCTTCGTCAATACTCGGAAGTCGCCAGTCATCGAAGCCGCCAATTTTTCTCATATTCTTTCTATCTGCATAACTAATAGCTTCATGCCAGTTGAAAAATTTGCCCTTATCCTGCCAGGAATCTTTTTTTAACCAGTAGACACGGGTCTTGCTATCAAATACAACATCGCGGCCTTTTTCGATAAACCTTTTTGGCTTGTCATCCTTTTTCTCCGCTAGCTGTTGTTCTTCCTTTTGCGGTTCTACCTTCTGCGGTAAATTTTCATCCATAATAGTTTCCATTAACCGGGGCTTAGCCGGTTTTGAGTATTAAAAAAATAAAGCTACTCCCCGGTATAACCTATTTCCACACTGTCTTCATCGACATTCACTATGACAGGAACAATGTGTTGGTCATTGGAGTACTCCAGTAGTTTTTTTAACCCATGCGGGTCTTTATCGACATTAATATAAATAAACGAGCGATGCTGCTTTTTAAAATCCGACACAGCCTTCTGTGTATGAGGACAATCGTCTTTCCCAAAAATCATGTAATGACTCACAATGCTCCAATCATTCCTATAGACAAAAGTATATTATCGTTCGAACGTTTTAGTATCTTTTCGCCATTCAGGTTCCCAGTCATCCTGAATCACATCACGAGTAGCCCGACAATGGGTATACTCATCATCTTTATGCTCCCACATATCATTGCCTGTGATAAAACTAAATTTCTGAGCATACTGCTGATAGTCTGGTTTTTCTTCGTAGGTCCAAGTGTTATGACCGCCGCCTGACTCGAACAATTCAGAAACATGGGTTTCTGCACCATCTTTATCGGTATTGGATTGCGTAAAAGAAAAAAGGCTTTTAGCTTCTTCGCCGCTGGGAAGCCTCCAGTCATCAAAGCCTCCGAATTTTTTTTCATTCAACTCTTCGCAATAATCCTGAGCCTCAAACCAATTGATGCCATAACCAAATTCTTTAAAAGAATCATCTTTTTTCCACATCAGGCTGGCTCGGGTATCGCTGATAGTGCCATCCCCATTATCAACAAATGCAGGGACTTCCTCTTCAACCAGAGCGACACCCTCATCTTCTTCATCGCCCCACTCGTCTGCACCAACCCATTCCGTTTCAGGCTCATCATCGACAAGCTCAGGACCTTCTTCTTTTTCTTCCTCTTCAGACATTTCTAACCTCGTCTAATAAAAATTTTCAATCCAGGTCGCGGACCATTCGAACCGAGGTCCCGGTGGTTGAAACCGATTGGTCGACACAGATTTCTTTTAAATCAGGAAAATAACATTTCCACGCATAAGAATCATAGCGGGTCTCTGAGGTCCACACACTGGTTTCTCCACCAGCCTGATAATTAGAAACCCGACGAGCGGGCTTTTTAGGTAAGTTCAGAAACATTTCCCGGTAGGGGTCCTGATTTTTAAAAAGGGAACGTACTTCACTTTTACTCGGAAGTCGCCAATCGTTGTGACCCAAATAATTTTGTTCGTTACACGCTTTGACATAGGCCATTCCTTCATCCCAATTAAGCCATTTACCCAATTCTTGCCGCGAATCTTTTACAGCCCACATCAAATCGTTATCGGGATCCTCAATCGTTCCCTTGTCGGTTTTTATCCAATTAGGTTGCGCCAAATCCACACCTCAAATTAAACAACAATAAAAAAACACTCTGCCATCTCGTTCATCCAAAGAGTCTTTGCTTTAGCTTCCTCCGCCCCAGAAATGGGATTCAAGACACAAGCACTAACCCAACCAAATGAGACAAGGAGATAGAGTGTCAGTTCTCTTTGAATCTAAATAAGCCCTGTATATTTGATACCCTAAAATACCATTCGATATGCCTGTTTTCAACTCAAATCAAGACTTAGAAAGTCCTGAAATCCTCTGAATTTTCTTGAGAAATTGAATATGCCTGGAGATATCAAACGGACTTGAGCCCCATTTTTATCCGCTGACAAGAAACTATCTCCAGCCGCCACCCTGAGTGATTTTATCTCGGATCGCGGGGACAGATGTAATTTTGGTTTTTGAATTATCAAACTCACCCCGAACCAACCGCACACTTGAGTTCAAAGTATCAGCCGACTCCTTATGACCGCCCGTGCCACTATTAAAAGAATAGCAATACGCCGTTATTTTGCCTCGCACATGACTGGTCCAAGTATCGTAGCCACACCCTTGCGTAAAAACAGGATCAATATGAATGGTCATTTCATATTTATCTTGAACTTCTTTATCCATATCAAAAAGCGAGTGCGCTTCTCGTTTGTTTGGCATCCGCCAGTCTGCTTTCCCAGCAAAGGCCTCTTCGTTTTTTTTATTAAGGTATTTGGTAGCCGCAGGATGAGTGACAAACTTCAACAGATCAAGATAAGAATCGTTCTTCATCCACATCAACTTTGTCAATGTGTCTGTCACTGTACCGTCCCCATTATCCACAAATCTGTTGGTGCTCATTATTGCCTCTATGTTTTTTGGATTAGTATCCTATATTACAATCCAAACCTAATAAACTCCAAAAAAAAAGCCGGGGGGCCAAAGCCCCCCGGCAATAAAACTTAAATCAAAATTTAACGACTAACTTCACCAGCCGGTCCAGAACCACCATTTTGACTGAAGAGTCCACGCTCAGTACCTGCTGGTTGTCCCATACCTGGCTCAATGTACGTACCAGGTTGAACATGGTCCAAGTGGTAATTAGATTGATAGGTCTTTTGAGACCCAGCATCTTTTTTCCATTCATGTCGATTAGCATTTTCAACGCGTGAACGTTGACAGTTCAAGCTTACATCGCCTGGGCCTTTGTTTTGAAAAGTAGTTTTACTTTCCAAAGCATTTGACAAGAACCCACCAGGCTCCAGATTCCGATCGAAATTCTTGGTCCAAGAATACGCCAAGGCACCGATGTGAATATGGACTTTAGTAGCTTTCGTTTCGCTCAAATTCTCAATATTCCAGCTAGCCCTAAGACAGTCAGCCGAACCACCTGCTTTGATTGTTGAAACGTTAGCACTTGCTACAGATACGGAAAATACAAAAAATACAGCCAATAAAGTTAAAACGATCTTTCTCATGTGCTCCCCCTTTCGAAGCTTAATTTAAGGTAAACCTGAAACAACCTAAAAAAACTCTATCTAACTAATCAACCTCAACGGTGACTTATATTCAAAACATTATGTAGTTTTACTATCTTCTCTTGAAAACTACAGAGCCTACCCAGCAAACCTACTTGCCTGACTAGAGTGGATCGAAAATAACAAAACCCTCAGGTTAAGTCAAGTCTTTAATAGCACCTTTATTTTCACCCCCACAACTCATTTTTTTTCAATGATTTCCAGCGCAAAAAAAAGCCCCTCTGGCCCTGTCCCTATTTATCAGATCAGTCTATCCATAGAACCCCAAAAATGCTTTTAAACACGGAACTTTAATGAGGTCAAACTGACCAATGCAGTGGAATTCCTCAGCACCTTTTCACCCTCTTCAGAAATATCGTTAACTACAAGTTGTAAGCTCCGCAGTTTATTTAATTTCGTGGAATTGGCTAAGCATTTAGCTCCCACATCGGTAATAAGGTTTGACGCCAGATTCAGGTTTCGCAAATGGACAAACACCTCAGACTCGGCGATCGCTTTCACGCCTTCATCGCCGATGCCATTCTGCGAAAGATCCATTGCTCGCACTTCTTTTAAATCTTCTCTTTTAGCTAGCTCTTTAGCCCCCACCTCTCTTAAAAACTTAGCTTTCAAGTTCAGCACCTGCCCGTCTTTGCTCAAGTGGTCACGTATTAAATCATCTAAATTCGGCATCATTCACTCCGGTGGAAGATCATTATCCAGATCCCTGGATTATTTTTGCTTCAAACCCATACTCATCATAAATACTGAAACCTTCCAGCAGCATTTTTTTTCCATACTTGACCATCAAATTGGCCTGCGCGTGGCTAGGGTCTATCTCTATCGTCTTCTTCAAAAACTTCAGTCCCTGCTTGATATCCTTAACTTCATCACCATAGTTGTCTAACTGCCGCGCCTTATCGAATAAATCTGAGGCCCATTTGTAATAAATGGTGGAAATTTGTTTCGGCGCATTTAGGCTGACGTAATCAACGATCTCTTCATCCGCCTTGAGCGATGGCAGGTATTGAATGGCTTTCTCAAACTCAGCAATGGGGATCGAATAGTCATTACCACTGACGGAAGAAATTGTATTCTGTTGTTTATGGGCGGAATGCAAACCCACAGAACTCTTGACCACCGTTGACTGAATACCTGACATCAATTGGTGATAATAAAGGTTACCTATTCCCAAATGAATAATAGAACTGAATTCCTGATTTTCATCCAATACCAAGGCCTGTTCAAAAGACTCCTTCGCTTCATCGGTCTGACCAAGCTCTGCAAGTGCCTCACCTAGGTTATAAAAGTTGACGCAGTTATCCGGATCTTCTTCGATTTGTCGACGAAACTCCTCAACCTGAGCTTCCAGGTCGAACTCAATCTCTTCCTCGTCTTCATCGAGCTCCTCTTCCTCTGATTCATCTTCATCCGACTCGGCTAATGCACCTTCTTCTGACTCTTCAGGTGCTATCAAATCTCCCGACTCTTCAGAAGCTTCTTCAATAGAGGCCGACTCTTTCTCTTCTGTTTCTTTTTCTTCTTCGCTCATATCCCCTCTTTACTCATTTTTCAGGGTGCGTACCGGTCGAATCGTCGACAAAGACAAACTTGTCCCGCCCTTCACGCTGGGGTAATCCTTACCTCGGATATAATTAAATCCCCATGCATACTTATCTTTATAGAGTTCACTGGACCAGAAACAACAACTGGAATATCCGAAAATGGGATCGATATGGATGACATTTTCCGTCCAATAATATTTCCATGGAATATCTTTATCTTCTTCGTAAAGAGACTCCAACTCCTTGCGGGTCGGCAACCGCCAATCCGAGTGACCGGCAAAAGCTTCTTTATTGAACTTTTCAAGGAACGTCTGCGAGGCCTCCCAGTTGATCCAGATTTTTTTCTCTTGGTAGATATCAATTTTCTTCCACATCAGCCCTTCCTGAATATCCGTCACTGTCCCATCATTATTGTCCTTAAATCTTGGGTCATTGGAAGGCTCTAGTTTGGGCTTCTCTTCGGTGAGGGATAATATCTGGCCGCCAAAAATCTCATCTTTGCCATTTTCGGCCTGCACATTTCCAAGGCCTGCAAAAAATATTACCAGGGAAAAAATTATCAAACCGCATGGGAGCGGCAAAATATTGCGTGTTGCGAGTCTGTTTTTCACGGTCACTCTTCCTGGGGTGCCCAGTCAGGCTCCCAGGATAGACAAATGCCGGCAGGGTTATAAAGTTGCCCCGGGTCTTTTCCAACAATTCCCCATTTAGCAATAAAATTCAGGTCAGGATCAAATTTCTGGATTCTCTGATTGATGGTATCAACGACGAATACGTATCCATAAGGATCTTCCACAACAGAACACGGACAATTAAACTGACCGTCGCGCTTGCCCCCCTCACCAATGATCCCCAAGGAATGCCCCTCACGATCAAAAAGTTGAAGACGGTTTTGACTTTTTTCTGCAACGATGATAGTTCCATCCCGGCGAACGGCAATACCCGCAGGGAAATTTAATTTCCCCGGTTCAAAACCATATTCACCAAACTTTGACAAGAACTGGCCGTCTTCATTGAAAATTTGAATACGCTGGTTGTCACGGTCAGCAACATAAATATTTCCTTCCCGATCCAAAGCTAGACCAACAGGGAATTTCATAAAGCCATCAAAGTCTCCAGCATAACCGAAGCTCAAGATGAACTCGCCATCATCGTCGTAGCGCTTGACACAGTGGTTGGAAGTATCTGCCACGAGAATGGTTCCCGTAGGTTCAGCCACAATTTCTTCTGGCATATAAAACTTTTCTTGGCCCCAACCCTCTGTACCTACTTCTAAAAAGAATTCTCCATCAGGGTCAAACTTCTGAATACGATGACACCCCGTGTCAACCACCCAGGTATAACCTTCCAGATCGACAGCCACTCCGCTGGGAGTTTTAAATTCTCCCGGGATATAAGGTGGGCGTGAGCCTCCGGAAGTGCCAAAATATTTGAGCAATTTTCCATTGCCATCAAATTTTTGAATCCGGTCATTCCCCGCATCCGCAACCCAAACATATAGTTTACTGTGGTCGACCTCTGGCCGCTCTTCAGGGAGAGTTTCTTCAGTCGTTACAACTTCGAGAGAGTTCTCTAACTCATCGGTATTTTCGTCAGCCAATTTTTGAGCCCTTTCTTTTATAAATAGAACTCCAATAGGAAAGAGCCCCGAAAGGGGCTCTTGAAGCCATACGTCAGCAATCAGACGTTAAATATAAAACACAATTTTCATACACAGAAGAAGGAGCAAAATATCGCACCCAACCCTCTCTGTTTTTTTACTTCACCAAGAACCCTTTTACATCGAGAATCTGATATTCAAAATCACAAGTTTTCTGCATCTCATCCAACCGTTCGTTCCAGTTCTTTTTGAAGTTGTCGAGGCTTTCAGATTTTGGTTTCTTTTTCATCAAATCCACTTCACGATAAAGCGGCTTGATCATATTCTTATGAACCAGTTGCAGAATGTTTCTCAAATTCAAGACACATTGTTTGGTCACCTCTTCGCGGGTCACGCCATCGACTTTTTCAAGCAGACGCAAAAACGACTGGATGGTGGTCAACTGCACGGTATAACTTTCAGACAAACGATGGTCATATTTCAATCCGCAATCAATGTATGCGGGCATGAGAAACATACCAATATGGTGGTCAAATTTAACGGCAAGAGTGATCAGCTTTTGAAGGTAATCGACCTCCCGTAAATCTTCTTCTTCATCTTCACCCTCTGCGAGTTCCTGAGCTGCCTTCTCCTTTTCCTTCTGGAGTTCAGCCTTAATCTTTTCCAACTCGCTCAAATCTGAAAGATGGTCTATCTCTTTTTCTTCAGGGGCTTCGCCCGATGCTTCTTTAGTTTCTGTATCTTGGTCGCTCAACGCAAATCTCCTTCCTTACAAGGGTAGAACAATAAACCAATATTTTAAAAAGCTTTGGGAACTTCGTAAGTATAATCTTTTTCTCCAAACCGTGTCAACCAGCGTAATGCAGGACCCCATAGATCGAACCTATAGGGAAAACCTTATTATTTCGTCTTTTAGAGATGAGATTAAGCTAAACTACAGAATAAGTCTCTAACCAAGGAGACGAACTAACAAAGCAATTGTTTGCTTTATTATGAATATGATTCTTTTTGAGTCCAGCATCACACTGGTTGACAGGGGTTTCCCATTGGATATATGCTTATTCAATATAAACTCCAATAATTCTTTAGGTTGACGCATGTGATGTTTGTCCGCTCACAAGAAACAACTAATTCATTATATAAGGGGAGACTATGAAAACCGCTCTCTTGTTTCCCCCGCAATGGTATCCCAGCCAACCTTATCTGGCTTTACCTACATTGAAGGCGCATTTAGAGTCGCGAGGCCATGAGGTCGATCAGTTTGACCTGAATATCGAATGTTACGATATCTTTTTATCGCGGGAATATCTCGAACGCTGTGTCGAAATTATCAGGCGACGGCTTGCCGACCCTACGCGCTCCATAGAAGATCAGGAAGTTAGATCCATCTATAAAGATATCCTCTCCGACTCGGCATTTCTGGAGTCCGTTCTCAATGAAGTTGAAGATGCAAAAAATGTACTTCGAGACGAGAACCGTTTTTTCCAGTTCGACGTCTATAGCAAGGCATACACCAACCTGAAAATCGCGATGCAACTGATTTCCTACGCGCACCACCCGAGCCGCGTAGACCTCGACTCCTTTTTCATGCAGGGCAATCCAGAAGAAAATCTGTCAGGAATTTTAAGTGCGACAGAAGACAAAGTACGGAATCCGTTCTTGCTGATGTTTGACGAATATTTGACCCCCAAAATACCTTGGGACGACTATAGAGTCGTTGGGTTATCCATCATTCATATCGGGCAGGTCATACCCGGCCTCACACTTGCACGGCAGCTGCGGCAACGTTATCCGCATTTACATATCGTTATTGGTGGCAGTGTCTTCAACCGTCATGCCGACTTGCTCGATGATAAACAGGAATTATTCAAGCAATTCTTTCACAGTCTCATCGTATCCGAAGGCGAACAACCGTTGGATCAGTTGCTCAGCCATCTAAAAGAAAACAAACCGCTCAACACGGTGCCCAACCTGATTTATCTTGAAGAAAACAAGGTGATTCGCAATCCAAAATCTGAGGCACTGCCTTACGATCAACTGGTCTGCCCGACGTTTGATCAGCTTCCGCTGGAAAAATATTTAATGCCCTATCCTGTATTGCCTTATATGTCGAGCCGTGGGTGTTATTGGGGCAAATGCACCTTTTGCACCCATAGTTTTATTTATGATTCACATTACAGAAAAGAAAATGAAGTGCGGGTGGCAGAAGAGCTAGACCACCTTTCGAAAAAGTATAAAACCAAATATTTCACTTTTTCAGATGAAGCCATCTCTCCCAATGCGTTCAACCGCATGTCGACAGAGATTCTCAAACGTGGTGTAGATATGCGTGCGTTAGGAATGCTCAAATTCGAATCAAGCGAAAAAGAATCGCCGGAATTATTTGACGATATCTATCGCGCAGGATTCCTCATGCTGTTTTTCGGATTAGAAAGTGCCAACGACCGCATCCTTTCCATTATCGATAAAGGCTGCGACCAAGAGACAGAAAGAGCCGTGTTGAAACACAGTTCAGAAGCAGGCATATGGAACCATCTCTACCTGTTTTTCGGTTTTCCCACAGAAGAGAGGTCCGAAGCGGAAGACACCATACAATTTACTATCGAAAATTCAGAAGTCGAAAGCGGCATCATCCATTCCGTAGGGCAATCCATATTTGCATTGGAAAAAGATTCGGCAATCTACCACAACCCGGCAAAGTTTAAAATTGATCGGATCGTTCAAGACCCAGAACGCGATATGGCCATCGTGTTCGACTACGAAATCAATACCGGAATGCCACGGGAGGAAGTTATGGATGTCTATGAAAATTTCAACTCCGTAATTGAAAAGCATTTTCCGTCTCGTCAAATCTGGAACTACCTGTCGCGCGAACATTTCCTGCTCTACTTAGATCATTACGGCAAAGAAGAGATATTGAACATGGCCTCCACGGGCGTGGCTCCCTAGAAGGAGTAAAAAGGGCAGTTCTATCTCAAGAAGCATGAAGGCATTTGTATCGACGATAAAAGAATAGACCTATAGGCCCTGCGCCTAGCAGTTGACAGAGGCGAGGGGATCGCCTAAAATTGAGTTCTTCTTTATAAATTTGAATCACATAGATTTGGAGCGCGTGTTTTATGGGCCAGGCCGGTAAACCAACAGACTGGATCACAATGAAAATTGATCCTGAGATTTTTGATGAATTGGGTGTCCGTGACCCAGAAGAAACCAAACGGGAAATGGCGATCACTAAAAAAACCCGTCAAGTCCGGAAAGAACTGAAAACCGACCCCGATAATTTGGAATTACAATTAGAGCTCGCTACTCTTTTCATAGATGGCTGTAATTACGAAGAAGCCCTCAAACAACTCGCACTCGTCCGCAATAAAGATCCGAAAAACCCTCGCGTTTACAAATTGCTGGGTACCGCTTACGTTCTTTTCAACCATGACGAAGAAGCGTTGCTGGAACTCAATCGCGCCCACGAACTAGACCGAGATGATCCCGAAATTCTGTTCAATTTGGGTGGCGTCTACCTTCTTAAAGATATGTATGAAAGTGCGGCTGACGCTTTTGAAAAAGCCATTAAAATTGACCCGACCGACACCACCAGCTATGCCAACCTTGCAGCGGCTTATGGCATGCTCAAAATTTACGACAAGGAAATCAGTGCCCTGAAAAAGGTGTTGATGTTCGAGCCAGAAAACAAAGAACTCAGGGCTGCTCTATCAAATGCCTATTTTAATTCTGATCGTTTTGAAGAAGCGATTGATGCCGCAATTTGTGTCGTTGAGATAGATGAAAAAGACACACAAGCCTATTGCAACCTGGGTAGCTGCTATGCCGCTCAAAACATGATAGACGAGGCCATTAAAACATTTAATAAAGCCAGCGAATTGGCTCCGGACTATTCTCTTCCGCATACCAACCTGGGAACTCTTTATGCCAATATGGGGCGCATTGAAACCGCCATCAAAGAGTTTAAGGTATCGGTAAGTCTTAACCCGCAAGACGCGGGAGCATGGCTGAACCTCTATAGTTGCTATAAAGAAGTCGGGCTGATGGAAGAATCGCAAAAAGCCTATAGCAAATATGAGGCTCTTATGAATGCATCCGAATTAGAGCAAGCACCAGGCGGAGACAATCCGTCCAATATTCCTGGTGGCGTTTCCCAGTCCAGCAAGTTAGCTACTGGAGGCGATATGAGAGAAGATTCCGCAGGACTGGAATCCTTACGCGATGTCAGCGAATAAATATTTCGACTGACTCTCTCCCATGACGCACTCCCCAAATCTGATTTCCCTTGGGGAATTCAAACCTTCGGACCAATGGCAAACACATGTCAATTCCATTTTTTATGGAATCAAAGGTCCCGCAATTCACAACCATTTCCAGACTTATGTCAGTCTGGATCATCGGTTGGCACATGCCCTGGCAGAAGACTTCTTTAAACATACAGTCGGAAAGACACCACCAAGCCGAGTCTGGACTATTCAGGAGTGGGGAGTGGGCAACGGCAATCTGGCCGCTTGCTTTCTCAGTCGCCTGCATGAAATAGATTTCAACAATCAAGTCTATCCATTCACTCATTATATTCTGTGTGATGAATCCGAAGAAATACTGAAAGGGACAAGAGCCAATCCGCGCTTACAGCAACACGAGGGACGGTTTTCAACAGTAAGAGTAGATGCAGAACACCTCGATTGTTTCCGACCAAAATCAGTGACCAAAATCATTTCAAACGAAATATGGGATGACCTCGCCACAAAAGTTTTAATTAAAAATGAAAACCAGTTTTACGAAGAATACCTTTGCCCGTATCTGCCAGATGATTTCCCAGGTGCAAATGAAGAAACCTTTATAGAACAATTCCAGAAGAAAGATCTGCATGAACTAGCCCAGCGGCCTTCTTTTCTCGAAGCAATCTATTGGGAACGTGATTTTCAAAGGGTTGATCTAAGCGACTGGCCTTATGCAGAAACTTTGCAAAAACACAGCCAAAGCCTCACAAATGAAATACCCATGCCCATCAATACAGGAGCTTTCGCTGCATTGAAAAAAGCAAAAGAACTCCTCGCACCAGACAGCCTGGGCTATACCGGATTTGACTATGGAATGCTTGAATTCAAAGATCTGAACCAGGAAGGGCGACCGTATTTTAATTTATATGGCGGACAATATACCTTCATGGTCAATTTTCCCTTATTAGAAGAAGTTGGACGCGAGATCGGTTTCTCTGAAATAAACAGAGAATATCAAAGCGAATTTGTAAAGCGCAGCTTGGATGCCGAAGTTTCGGGGGTCGTTGAGCTGGTACAAAACCACCCGCAGGTTGCCAATATGCCCGGTTGGGATCGAGATATTTTAATGCTCCGCACCCTGCAGGCCTTGAACTCGATTTACCACAGCCCCTACCCCGGCAAACTTGAATACCCGCCCATGCAAGGAACGCCCAAAAAGCAGCGGAAACAAATTTTACAACTAGCTAAAAACCTTAGCACCCGCGGCGTCCCCGATACGGTTGCCTATGTAACAAAAGAAGAAGTATTAGCCGCATTGAAACTTTTAAGAAAACTAGGGTATCGGGAAAAAGATATCGAGGCCGCCTTTCATTCGCCGCCGTCACCGGTTTCCTTCATCCACATTCAGTTCAAGAGTTAGTCTCGCCAGCATTACCTTTTCATAAGCGGAATAGCGCGCATAAAAAAAACGGCTTGCACAATCACTTGTGCAAGCCGTTAGTTACTGCAAAACTCGTATTGTCTTCTTTAAGCAGAGGGAAGTTCACCTGGTGGAACTTCGTCTTCCTCATCTTCATCAAAAAAGTCATCGTCGTCGTCATCACCGATCAACAGATTTTCATCGTCAACCTGAAGTTCCTCAAATTCCTCCTCATCCTCTTCCTCTTCTTTCGGATAAGGCAGTTCGTCCCAGACCACAACACGAGAATTTCCCCGGTCTGCAATGAACAATTTGAACTTGGGTTTCGGTTCTTCTTCTTCAATCTCATCGCCACCTTCTGTAGCTACCAAAGAGGTGTCTTCATCGTCGTCATCATCGTCTGGCATTGGAATGCCTCGAGGAGCGTCATCTTCCTCCTCTTCTTCAATCAAAAACATTCCAAACGGGTCATCTAATGTGCTGGCCGTTGCTTCGCCTTCCACAACGCGATTGGCTTTATTGTCGTTAAAGTTGACTTGACCCAATACCAAATCTGGCAATTGACCATTTTCAGTAGGCACTTCTTTCCAATACAGAACCCGGTTGTTACCCGTATCGGAAACAAACATTCCCATATCGCCACACACTACATCGGTCGGGAAGTACATACCCTCCTGACAAGCACGTTTGTATCCTTTTCCAGAATTTGGCTCTCGACTAAAGAAATCCTTTTGTCCAACAACCACATCTGCGGCCACACCTGTTTCACGGGGAAGTTTATTCCAGATCAAAACACGGTTGTTGCCTTGGTCCACCACAACTACTCTTTCACTTTCAGCATCGAAGTGAACGCCCATCGGGAAACTAAGTGTATCCGCACCTACGTTATCGAATTCACCTCGATTTGGCCAACGCTCATCCATACCCCCTTGTCCCAGGGACACATCGGCATTCCAGCCATCACTGAAAGGAATTTTATTCCACACCAACACACGGTGGTTATCTTTGTCGGCAACAAAAATATGTTGGTCATCACTTGAAAAAATTCCCATGGGGAAAAACAAAGAACCCGAACCGACGAAACCTCGGCGGTTGGCTTCGTTATCATCCAGATTATCTTGACCCAATACCAAGCTAGGAGCTTCACCATCTTCAGAAGGGAGTCCTGACCAGCGAAGAATACGATGGTTACCACTATCAACAACATAAAGTTTGCCATCAATCACCTGGAGTCCAGCCGGCTGGGAAAGAGTATCTTCCTCTGACTTACTTATAGTGAACCCATCCAGATCTTCATCTCCCAACCCTGAGGTCATTTCGTCCAGAGTCGTGGTCATTCCACGATTTTCCAGACAATCTGCAAAATCTTCTTGTCCTAAAACCAGCGAACAAGGTTCACCATTTTCTTCTGGAAACTGCTCCCATATCACAACTCGATGATTGCCGCGATCAGACACAAACAGCATATCTCCATACTTCGCGACATATTGAGGTTCACTTAAAGTATTATCACCCGGATCATCTGCACCCCGGTTAGACTGGGTCATGGAAAAATCACCCTGACCAATGACCAAGTAGGCACCAACTTCCTTTTCTTCTTCAGCCGGTTCCTCATCCTCATCCATTTCATCCAGGTCCAACTCATCATCTTCAGAAACGCTTAGCGAATCTTCAGACTCTGTCTTCTCCTCAATCTCATTTTCTTCTGCCATGAAAACAATCTCCAAATAATTTATTTCAATTTTTCAAAAAAATGACCTTGCCGACTCTAACGGCAATATTCTAATCAGCAGGCAGTGGAACATTCAATCGTTGCCACACGGAAATGACTTTACGTCCATTTCTATCCTGATGTTTTCCATCCCAAACAGCAAACGCGACCAATACGGGAATCTTCCGCTTAAAACGGACATCCCATTTATTGATCGAATCTAGAGTACGGAAAAATACTACACTCCATTTGCCTTCTTTCCAAACACCTTTTCCAAGAACATTCTGTTTTGTCTGCGGCTGAGGTGTCAACGTTCCAAAACCTTCGGCATTCAACTCCTCCACGGCTTCTTCCCTGAATGGATTCAGCGAGTCCACCGGGTTGACCTCGCCGCCAAATATCATTGTGTCTAAATCCAATCCTTTGGTGGCATATTCCAGTTTTTCTTTTGTTTCAATTTCTGTCTGCCAATCCGCTCGCCACTGCCAGATGTTCACCACTTTATTGCGATTGCCCATGCCAAAAAACGGCTCGTTATGCCCATGCTTATGCAACATGACTTTTCCGAGAGCAAACTGCATCGCTATGGCATCTTTGAAATCCTGATGCCGACTTGAAGTGCGATCTGCCTGTGCATCTTCCCATTGCAAACGAAACGCAATGCCTTCATCGTTTATCACCGACTGGAACTGAATTTGATCAATCGGATCTCTGCGTGCGTTGAGTGGAAGCGTATGAATATTCTGAACCGCTACCGAATCCCACAACGGGTTTTCCGGATCCGTATCAATATCCCCATCTATGACATGGGTTTTCAGGTCGCCCTCATATTGCGCCGGCTTATAAATTTCCTTATTAATTTTTGACTCGATGAAGGACGCGAGATCCCATCGTTCATTTTCGTTCAGGTGATTGTAAGACTTCATGGGAGTCCCATCAATCCCTGTCGTCATAATCAAAAATAAATCTTTTTTATCAAAACCAAACTTAAAAGCATTTGGGTCTGTCAAATCATAAATAAAAACGCGATGATCCCAAATATCGTAGAGATCATCGGCAACAGGACCATCACCCTTCAAGTCGGTGCCATGACAACGCGAACAGCGCATTTCCTGATAAATGCTTTGCCCTCTTTTTATCGACTCCGTATCAGAAACAGGCACCTCGCCGTGGGTAATCTGTTCTTTCGGTTTGTCCTTTGTAAAACGTTTCGAAAACGATTTAATATATTCAACAACGCCCCAGGTTTCATCTTCCGACAACGCGCCTCTCCATGCTGGCATGGCGGTACCCGGTATGCCGCGAGCAATCGTTCGGTAAATATCTTTATCCAGTGGCAACGAGCCAAAAGGCGTACTTCGATATTTAAACACGCCTTTTCTAAAATCCCTTGGCCACGGAAAAAGGTACGCCATAGCATCGCCACCGCCGTTGCCATCCTGCCCGTGACAAAACACGCACATATGCTTGTAGACGGTGGCACCAATGCGCAGCAAATCCTTTTTGCTTTTGGGAGAGTTCCCGATATCCCCTTGTTGCGAATGAGAATAAGCAGGAAGCGGTCCAAAAACTAGAGTAATCAGAACCAAAAAGGAAATGATGCTCTTCTTATAATTAACGAACCCCAAGGCTCGGCGCTGATAAAGAATTAAGTTCTTCATTGCCGTTTAGACCATCTTCCGCAATATCGACCCACATGTCACCCCGACAATTGCCTCTATGATCCACTCCTTTACAATAAAAGAGAGGATTACCGTTTGTAAAATATACGACTGGATGCGAAAAAAATACGCTTAAATTATCAAACTTAGCAATTTCGATGGCTTTTTCAATCGTTGTTTCTTCAGCCGAAGCCTTTCGAATCACTTTGCGGATGACCATATAATCCAGCTCTCGATCCAAATCGAGATCGTAATATGTTGCGATTAAACCTGTAATACTCAACGATTCCCATCCCCGATAAGAAGGATGATTCCAACCCGGCTCCTTGGGAATACCCAGTTTCTTTGAGTCTTCATTTTGGCCCGAAGCTAAAGCTTGGCCTCCAGTCAAAACAGACATCAATATAAAAATCACCAGCCAAACCAGCACAAAGCGTAATTTCACTTGAGACCTCACTTTTTTGGGAATCTAACGATAAATGCCTACCCATTTATAAGGAACCCACGACTTTTAAAACCCATTGCAACCGGACTAGTAATCTGGAAAACGCCGATTTTCAAAGGATATTGAATAAGCTAACACATTTCAGGTACCATTCAAACGGGTAATGTCGTAAGCAAAATGAGGGGGGAAGGAAGAAAAAGGGTAGGACTCGCCGAGCTCAGGAATTGACCTTCATAGCTGCAGCCACATCCGGAAAAATTTCGAAAACATTGTGGAGCTTGGCAAGCTCGAACACTTCTTTCGGGGCACCATGCAAACCGGCCAATACAAATCGACTCTATTCTTTAAGTATCTGAAAAAATTGTATAAATGTACTGATAATGGAGCTGTCGAGGTAGGTGACTTTTCCAAATTGAGGATAAATTTTTTGAATCCCCTCTCGATATAAGTATCGATGAGGCGACTGAGGTCAGGTGAGCTATATATATCCTACTGACCGGCAAGATCGATGATAATGGTATCTTTTTCATCTCGACAGTCGATATCGATTTTCCCCATCAACCCAAGTATTTCTTTATGAAGCTTTTCCATCGAAAAACCCTTTTCAAATTAATTGGGGATTAGCATTAAAACTGTTTTTCATACCGTTTTGGATCCAAGTCGCGGGGTTCACAATCGATCCAATAAGAATCTTTATCTGGCTCCATTTTTCTTCTCAAAGGGTCTTCCCTGAAAAACGAAGCCACCACACGTATGACGGTAAACACCAGAAAGTAGGTAAGACTTAAAATAACTTTGGCGTTAAAGTTCCCTATCACCTCGGCAAACCGCATCCACTTCTTATGAATGGGAAGAAGGCTCAACGGAGAAGCAAGCCCCATGCTACCAAAAAACAAAATTAAAACCCCAAGAACAGCCGCAGCGATGGTCCAGGTTTTATAAAAGAAAACCGCCGCAAAAAACGAAAACACCCCGGCCATCATCAAACCGAATTGCCTTAATTGTTTTTCTGATGGATCAACAGGGTTCATAGCTTCCAGTTCGCAAAAATTTTCAACGCGATTGTACGCCTTTGAAAGTTCATTGTGAATCGTAAAAAGAGTTGAGCTCGCTTTCGCTCAGATCGGTGGCAGGGCCATCGTAAACGATTCGGCCTTCGTTCAACGCGATAATACGGGAGCCATATTCCTTTGCCAGAGACGGTAGGTGCAGGTTGCAGATCACGGCGACACCATCCTGTTTATTAAAATCCTCCAGTAAATCCATGATTTGCCTGGAAGTGCCGGGGTCCAGGCTCGACACCGGCTCATCGGCAAGAATCAATTGCGGCTCTTGCATCAACGCCCTTGCCAATCCCACTCGTTGCTGTTGCCCCCCGCTCAGTTTATCCGCGCGGTCCAAATCTTTTTCAGCAATCCCCAGTCGATCGAGAACCTGCCGAGATTTTTTAATATCTGCCTTGGGAAAAATATTTAAAATAGAAGCCGCAGTAGAAACGCTGGCTAATCTTCCTGCCAAAACATTGGTTTGCACAGAACAACTCGAAACAAGATTGTATTGCTGAAAAACCATACCGATTTTTTTTCGGAGTTGCCGAAGGTGACGAGATGAAGCTCCCGTAACTTCTTCATCGTTGAGAAAAATTCGGCCTGAGGTCGGCTCAACCAAACGGTTGATGCAACGCAACAGCGTTGATTTCCCCGATCCGCTTTTTCCCAGCACCACGACAAATTCCCCCGCTTCGATGACTATGGAAACACCTCTTAAGGCTTCGGTGCCTTGGTCATAGGTTTTACAAAGTTTCTCGATTCTTAACATTTTTAGTTGGATTTCGGATTAGCAAGATCTAGGTTTAACAATCTCCCTGCTTCGCGTACCGGATCGAACAATCCATCCAGATCCACCAATCCACTGATACCATACAGCCGTTTCAGGATCTTGCTACCTTTGGGACTTTTCGATATTTTTTTGAGTCCATCTCTAAGCTTCATCTTCAAGCTTTCGGGAAGTTCTTTACGGACAGATACTGTGTCGTTGGGTATTTCCTTGGTATAGGCAATGACTTTGATCTTTTCAAACACATCGGGATAAGATTTCGCGACAGCAGCACGCGAACCATCATAAGCAGCCCCGCCATCAACCTCTCCCTTATATATAGAAAGAACCACCGCATTATGTGATCCGGCAAAAACGGATTTGCCAAAAAATGTTTTCGGTTCGAACCCTTTAGAAAGCAATAATGTTTTCGGATACAAATGCCCGGAAGTAGAAGCCGGGTCGACAAAGGCAAACCGTTTACCCTGCAAACCTTTTAAGGATTGGATGCCGCTGTCGGCACGCACCATGATCTGCCCTCGATAAAAGGGACTGCCAAACCGTTGCACCACCAGTAACAGTTCAACATCATATTTATCTTTGGCCAGAACATAACTGAAAGTCGCCAGCCAGCCGATATCAACTTTTCCTGCACCCATCGCCTCAATCACCGCCGCATAACTGGTCGCTACCGAGGTTTTAAAATGGAGTCCTGTTTCTTTATGCAACAGATCGCCCACCTCCTTCCCACCCTTTACAATGACCTGCGAATCCCCTGAAGGTACAAACATCATTCGAAGAGGGTTTTTAGAGGTGCCTAACTTTTCTGCCATTACAGGATGCGGCAGGACCGCTATTTGTAAAAACAGGACCATCAGCAAACAAGTAAATCTAAACGAATAAAAAAATGTGGCAAGGGAAAAATTCAAAGAAGGCTCCGAAAGTAAATCATGTTCCTTAACTTTAATATTATAGGAGCGAGGGCAGAAAAACGGCAAAAAAAAGGGGTAGGCCGCATTGCGGCCTACCCCTTTTTAGAAAATCTTAGCTTATTTTACCCATTCTGAACGGATGAATTTGATAACATCCCAAATTTCCTTGTCTTTCAAAGTTTTACCATGAGCAGCCATACCTGTTCCTTTAGAACCATTTTTGATGATGTGAAACATCTGACCAGCAGAAACCTTTTTCATGGTCGCAGCACATGTGAAGTTACGAGGCGCTGGCTTCAAGGCCGCACCCAGTTTCCCACCACCATCACCTTTTGCACCGTGACACATTTTACAAGCCATTGGCTTTGCAGTTTTCATAAAAAGTTTCTTACCGTTAGCTGCATTAGCCTTAGCGGTCATATCTTTTTTAGCAATGCTGCCTGGAGCTGCTTTGGTTTTTCGAGGCTGCGGACATTTAGCGGGCTTCGCGATAGCAGAGCCAACAGCACAGAAACTGAATATTACTAATACACTTAAAATTAAAGCTTTTTTCATTAAACAATCTCCTCTTTAAAAAAATAGTGGATCAACCCTTATCTTAAAACCCAAAATTACTGGTTTGTTGCATCATTGTAAAATAAAATTTCCCAATATGAGCTGCAAAAAAAATAAAAATCAATCAGCCCAAGACCACACCCAATTTAAAGGGAAATGCTTAACGGGAATGGCGCATTATAGTCCATTCGCTTTTTCTGTCAATGAAAAATCTATAGTTAAAACCCTGTATTTCACAGGAAAGTAAAATCAAGGTATTTCTACTAATAACTTGTCGCATAGGTGAAATATTTTCAAGAAAATTCTTCAGATTTTTTCAATAATTTCCAAAAA
>ENA-OREN01001673-OREN01001673.1-marine-metagenome-genome-assembly--contig:-NODE-1673-length-24906-cov-8.903460_pt1 | contig 24906 bp, 21 predicted proteins | sample MGYA00248624_ERZ508555 | MGnify/ENA primary metagenome ERZ508555 (study PRJEB26222, sample SAMN06267773) | marine metagenome | isolation source: Saanich Inlet, British Columbia, Canada | place...
GCTAACAGCATGGCTGAGTAGCTAAGTTCGGAAAGGATAAACGCTGAAAGCATATAAGCGTGAAGCCTATTTTAAGATGAGATATCGTTCTCTAAGCAATTAGAGGGAAGACATCTTAAAGATTATGAGATTGATAGGCCAGATGTGTAAGTCCGGTAACGGATTTAGCTAACTGGTACTAATTTGTCGAAAAGCTTGATCATCCTTATTTAAATTGTTATTCATTACTAATATTGCGAATTTTTCCCCAGTGACAACAGTAAAAATAAAAAACCCGTTCCCATTCCGAACACGGTAGTTAAGGTTTTTACGCCGATGGTACTATCCAACGATGGGAGAGTAGGTATTGCTGGGGGCTTAAATAACCCATCCCATTAGATCATGGGGTGGGTTTTTTTTACTTGAACTGATGGAATATACTAATACTAGTTGTATATTCCTTTAATTTATATAGAATCGTTTTTTTAATTAACTTCTATTAGAATTATTAAGTTTGTTTATGAACGAAGTTGAGAAGATTTTTAGAGATTACGTACAATCAAAAGGGTTAAAGTTCACGCCTGAGAGACAAATCATATTGAATCATGTTTTCGAGTGCCACGGGCACTTTGAGGCTGAAGAGTTGTTGATTGATATGAGAAAAAATAACAAAAGGGTCTCAAAGGCAACTATTTATAGGACTCTTGCGCTATTGGTTAATAGTGGGTTACTTAGAGAAGTAATTTTTGGTGAAAAGCATGCGCATTATGAACATGTTTATGGCCATGAGCATCATGAACATCTGGTTTGTCTTGGATGTGGTAAGATAATAGAGTTTACTGATGCAAGAATTGAGGAATTTCAGGAAGATGTATGTATCGAAAATAAATTTAAAGCAGAGTCTCATAAATTTCAGATAATGGGATATTGTGAAGATTGTAAAGAAGTATAATTAACTTTATTTGAGAGGGATTTGTTATGGCACGTGTTTGCGAAATATGTGGTAAAAAAACGGCTGTAGGACATAAACTGGAGCGTAGGGGTTTGCCAAAGAAAAAGGGCGGAGTCGGCCTCAAGATAACTGGTAAAACAAAGAGAAAATTTAAGCCGAATATTCAAACTATGAGAGCAAATATTAATGGAAGTATTAAAAGAATCAAGATCTGCACTAGATGTATGAATGCCGGTAAAGTTGTTAAAGTTGTATAGCAATTTGTAATAGATAATTTCAATTTTCTTTGTCAGATTACAATGGATATTGATATAAAACAGATTGAACAAATAGCTAGTCTTTCCAGGATTAAGCTTACAGATGATGAAAAAGATATTTTTCGAGAACAGTTAACCGATATATTAGGTTATATTGAAAAATTGAATGAACTAGACACAGATGATGTCCAGCCAATGGCACACGCAACATCCATAAAAAACGTTTTTCGAGAAGATCAGCAAAAATCTTCTTTCCCACGCCAAGAAATATTAGAACTTTCGCCTTCAAGTGCCAACGGTTTTTTTAAAGTACCGAAGGTTTTAGAATAAAGTTTCTGATCTATTATTCGTATAATTCCTGTATAAAACCTATTCGTAAATACTTCGTTTCTGATCATTCTTAATGTTTTGAGTGAAACTATAATTTCTCTTAGAAATGAACTGTAAGAATAGAGAGAAACCGTATTTGTCAGAGTTGATGTAATTTGGAGTGTTTGTTTTGATATCACATGAACTAAGTGCAAGTAGCATTAAAGAGAAGATAATTAATCGAGAAATTAGTGCACAGGAGGTGGTAGAAGACCTCTTTGAATGGATTGCTCTTAAAGAACCTTCGGTTAAGGCTTATCTCACTTTAGATAAAGAGGGTGCTTTATTAAAGGCAAAGCAGATTGACGAAAAACTCAGTAATGGTGGAAAAGTTGGTTTACTCGCGGGCATTCCAGTTGCCATAAAAGACAATATATGTACATCAGGGATGAAAACTACTTGCGCATCAAAGATATTAGAGGATTTTACTCCTCCATATGATGCTTTTGTAGTAAAGAGAATAAAGGAGGAAGATGCAGTAATAATTGGCAAGACGAATCTGGATGAGTTTGCAATGGGTTCTTCAAATGAAAACTCTGCATTTCATGTTACGCGAAACCCATGGAATACTGATTGCATTCCAGGTGGGTCAGGCGGTGGTTCTGCTGCTGCAGTGACAGCAAATATGGCATTTATGGCTTTGGGATCGGATACAGGTGGTTCAGTCAGGCAGCCATCCTCGTTCTGTGGGAATGTTGGCTGTAAGCCAACATATGGAAGGATCTCTCGCTACGGGTTAGTTGCATTTGCATCTTCGTTAGATCAGATTGGTTCTGTAACGAAAGATGTATCTGATGCTGCATTGCTTTTACAGGTTGTTTCAGGCCATGATGCTTATGACTCGACGTCTGCTAATTTGGGGGTTCCAGACTATATAGCTGGTATTAATAGCACAAATGATAATTTAAGAATAGGAGTGCCAAAGGAATTTTTTGGCGAAGGGCTTAATCCGGAGATTAAAAATGCGGTAACAAATGCATTAGAAATTTATAAAAAGAATGGTGCTGAAATAGTTGATTTGTCTCTTCCTCATTGTGGATATGCAGTTGCCACCTACTATATTATAGCAACTGCTGAGGCCAGCTCAAACCTGGCAAGGTATGACGGTGTTCGGTATGGGCATAGAAGTCAGTTAAGTGAAGACAATATAATTGATATGTACAGTAGGGTACGAGCGGAAGGGTTTGGCAGTGAGGTTAAAAGAAGGATTCTGTTAGGTAACTATGTGTTAAGTGCCGGTTTTTATGAGGCGTACTATATGAAGGCTTCAAAAGTGAGAAATCTAATAAAAGATGATTTTGAAGACGCCTTTAAGAAAGTAGATTGTATTATCTCCCCTACTTGTCCTTCACCGGCTTTTAAGATAGGCGAAAAGGTTACAGATCCACTTGAGATGTATTTATCGGATATTTACACAATCCCTGCTAATCTTGTGGGAATACCAGGTATTTCAATTCCTTGTGGATTTACAACAACAGGGTTACCTATTGGAATGCAGATTATGGGGAAGCATTTTGAAGAGGAAAAGATATTAAAGATTGCAAAATTATTCGAAAATGAAACAGATTTTCATTTAAAGAGACCGGAATTAAAATAACAGAGTCAGTTTATGAAATATGAAGTCGTAATAGGATTGGAAACTCATGCAGAATTGGACACCGAATCTAAGCTTTTCTGCGGGTGTTCCACAAAGTTTGGCTCTGAGCCAAATACCCAGACATGCCCTGTTTGTTTGGGCTTACCGGGCGTTTTGCCGGTGATGAATAAAAAGGCATTTGGATATTCGTTAAAAGCTGCTGTTACGTTGCATTGTGAGATAAATCAATTTACCAATTTTGATAGAAAGAGTTATTATTATCCTGATTTGCCAAAAAACTATCAAACATCTCAAAACTATTTTAATATTGGCAACAACGGTTACGTAGATATGGTCGTAGATGGAAAGGAAAAAAGGATCAACATACACAATGTGCATTTAGAAGAGGAGGCTGGAAAGCTTGTTCATCCTGAAGCATCTGATGCAAATTATAGTTTGGTAGACTTTAACAGGGCAGGTGTGCCATTGTTAGAGATTGTAACTCAGCCGGACATGAGAAGCATTGAAGAGGTAGAAAGCTATATGCAGACACTTAGGAATATTTTACTTTATATAGGCGTGTCGGACTGTAAGATGCAGGAAGGTTCGTTAAGATTCGAGGCAAGCATATCATTACGGGAACATGGCTCAACCGTTCTTGGTAATAGAGTAGAAATTAAAAACCTTAATTCTATGAAGGCTGTTTTGAAAGTGCTTGCATACGAGATGTCAAGGCAAAGCAGTCTGCTTGATGATGGCAAGGAAATTTTACTGGAAACTAGATTATGGGATGATGTTGATGCTGTGAGCCGACGTATGCGCACAAAAGAAGATGCCCATGATTACAGGTATTTCCCTGAACCGGACTTGGTTCCTTTTTGGATAAATCAGGAATGGATTGATGAAACTGAAACAACAATACCGGAGCTTCCTGTCAGCAAGCGTCAAAGATTTGTAAAGGAATATTCTCTTTCCGACTATGATGCTGGTATACTGACGGATGACAAATCACTTGCAGACTATTTTGAGGAATGTGTAGGCTTGTCTCAGGATTCTCCAAAAGAGTTGAGTAACTGGATAATCAACGATGTCCTTCGGGAATTAAATGAGCGTAAAGTTTATGTGCAGGATTTTACCGTTACTCCAGAAACATTGGTTGGATTAATCAAAATCAAACCAACTATCGGTAATTCAATTGCAAAAGAAGTCTTTGTTGAGATGGCAAATACCGGGAAAGATGCTCCAACTATAGTTAAGGAAAAGGATTTAACCCAGATGGACGACACCAGTGAACTTAACGAGATCGTTATTAAAATTGTAGAAGAGAATCCTAAAGCAGTAGAAGATTATGGACTGGGTAAAAAAAATGCTTTAGCTTTTTTAATCGGTCAAACAATGAAAATTACCAAAGGCAAAGCAAACCCCAAAATCTTAACGGAATTATTTAAGCAAAGATTGTCTTCCATCTCAAAGTAAACCTGCTATCCTATACATCCTTGGCTTGAATGGTTTTTCTGTTATTTCCTTGTGCTCTACTTATTGCTTTGTCAATTAAATCGTAAACTGTATTGCTCAATTCGCCAATGAATTCTCCGGAAGTATTACAATCATTGCTTTTGACATATTCTCTGATCTTGCTAGCAACGACAAGTACGTCTCTGTCCTTTTTCTTTGCTTTCTTTGCCATTTATTTCTCCTTAGAATTGTTTAGGTCTAAAATACTTCGGGATAGTACCAAAAAAGCCAGAGATGTCAAGCGCTTTTATTGCAAAGAATTTGAGAAATTAATTTAATAATTGTTATGAATATTCGAGAAGAAATATTATCTAATGTTAGTAAAATTGTGATAAAGATTGGAACCCGTGTGCTTACAAATGAGGATGGGTTAGTGGATAAGAATCGAATTATGGAACTATCGAAACAGGTTGTCAAGCTTCGTTTAAAGGGCTTTAGTGTGGTCATTGTGAGTTCAGGTTCAATCGGGGCTGGTATTAGTGCGTTAGGTCTACAGAAAAGACCAAGCATTCTCCCTGAGCTTCAGGCTGCTGCTGCAATCGGGCAGGGAAAACTAATAGAAGTTTATAATGAATGCTTTAAAAAGCATGGATATCATGCGGCGCAATTGCTACTAACAAGGCAGGATTTTGAAGATCGTCAGAGATATCTAAATACATGTAATACGTTACACTCGTTATTAAATTTCAAGACAATTCCTATTATTAATGAGAATGACACTATCTCGGTGGAAGAAATTACATTTGGAGATAATGATATTCTGTCCGCACTGGTTACGAATTTATTGCGAGCTGATTTGCTTATACTTCTGTCTTCTGTGGATGGGTTATACACCACCCCTCCAGCTCCCGGTAAAAGTTGCCGTGTTTTGTCTGTTGTGGATTCTATATCGGACGATATTAAGAAACTCGCATTTAAGCAAAAGACTAAAGAAGGCGTTGGTGGCATGGAGAGCAAGCTTGAGGCTGCCAATATTGCAACAGGTTCTGGAGAAGCGGTGATAATAGCGAATGGTATGCAGTCAGACATTTTGTCAAAAATAATGAACTATGATGATGTGGGTACATTATTTGTTCCATATAACAAGAAGATTACAAGCCGCAAGCGATGGATTGGTTTTACTGTAAAACCAAAAGGAAAGATTTATATAGATGAAGGTGCATTAAGTGCCTTGCAAAAGAAAGGTAAAAGCTTGCTGCCATCCGGGGTGGTAAAAATTGAAGGGAAGTTTATTAAGGGGGATGTTGTTTCAATCGTGGACGTGGGTGAAAAAAGAGAAGTTGCCAGAGGTTTAATGAATTATTCAGCTGATGAGGTTCGGAAGGTTAAAGGGCTTCGTACTTCTTTAATAAAGAAAACGCTTGGTTATAAACCATACGACGAGATAGTACATCGTGACAACATAGTTTTACTATAAGTATGTTGTCAAAAATAGCATATAAGTCAATCATTCAGGGTTTGCTTCTCGTGATTGTAGTGCCCATTTAATGTATCACAAATAGCTTAGTAGTTATGTTTGATTTGTTTGGAAATGTTATAACGTCTTATGGTTTAATGGGGGTGCATATTTAGTAGTCTAAAAAGTTTTTTATCAGCTTTGGTCCTTGCGCTGTCAGGAAGGACTCCGGATGGAATTGTACTCCTTCTAAAGGTATTTCCTTGTGCCTGATGCCCATTATCTCATCTTCATCAGCAAATGCTGTAATTTCAAAAGAATCTGGTAATGTTTCTTTATTTACTATTAGAGAATGATAACGGGTGGCTTCAAATGGGTCTGTCAATCCACTGAAAATTGTTTTGTTGTCATGGTGTATCATAGATGTTTTGCCGTGCATTATTCTTCTTGCTCGCATGATTTTTGCCCCGAATGTATATGCGATACATTGATGTCCCAAGCAGACACCTAGAATTGGGACTTTCCCTGCAAAATTCTTAATTACAGCGTTAGATATGCCGCCTTCTTTCGGAGTGCACGGTCCTGGCGAAATGATTATATGACTCGGGCTCTTTTCTTCAATCTCTGCAATAGTAATCTTGTCATTTCTGGCCACTTCTATGTCTGTACCAAAGGCGCCTATCTGCTGTACGAGATTGTATGTAAAAGAGTCATAATTATCTATTAATAATACCAATTTAAGATTTTCTTGATTTTGCGATTGATAGGACGGTAAACAATGTAGTTTGTTGTAGCTTTCCTGGAGATTATCATACCGTGATCGATGAAAATAAGTCTAGCAGAATTTCTTATATTGTCAAATACTTATCTTAATAAATAGCCTTGTAGAAACTACTTAGAGAAATTTAAAAACAAAAATGAACTTGACAAAAAAGCTTTTTTTGTTATTATCGGTTTCGTTAAGGATATTGTTGGAAGCAGTTTGCTTCTAGTACCTTAGAAAAGGAAAATATTCCTAACGCATAATAGTTGCACTGAGTCTATATCAACTGGATTAATGGAAGTTCAATGAGAGAACTTAAATGAAGTGAGCGCGATGGGATTTCTAATAATTGGAGTTGCCTCAAGGTAGTTATAGAAAAGTGGGATTTTGCCCACTTTTTTTTTTAAAAGTATTGGAAAGAATTAAATGGATAATGAAAGTTTATTAAGGTTAGTAGAATTATTACACAAAGACAAGGACATTGACAAGGACATTGTCTTTCAGGGCATCGAAGCCGCCTTGGAGTCTGCTACCAGAAAACATTTGAAAACCAGCGAGCCGATTTCAATTAATATCGACAGGGAGACCGGGGATATTATGGCAATGCAGGGAGAACAGGAAATAGACCTTTCTGATTTGGGAAGAATAACTGCTCAAACGGCCAAACAGGTGATAATTCAGAAGATTAAAGAAGCAGAAAGAGATGTTATTTACAATGATTATGCTGATAGAAAAGGTACGATAGTAAGTGGCATGGTACAGCGATTTGAAGGGCCTACTATAATCATAAACCTCGGCAAAACTGAGGGATATCTTCCGAAGTCAGAGCAAATTAGCAATGAATTCCATCGCCCAGGGGAGAGAGTAAGGTGTATAGTTGGTGAGGTGAAGAAGGCAGGCCATAGAGTGAAAATTTTGCTTTCGAGAACTCATTCTAATTTTGTGAGACAGCTTTTTGAGCTGGAAGTACCTGAAATACCGGAGAAGATTGTTGAAATAAAAGGTTTGGTGAGAGAGGCTGGTTATAGAACTAAGATAGCCGTATTCTCAGAGGATCCTAATGTTGATTGTGTGGGCGCGTGTGTTGGTGTGAGAGGGACAAGAATAAAAAATATTGTAGATGAATTGAATGGAGAGAAAATAGATATTATTCGTTGGGATGAAGAGCAGGAAGTTTTCATTCCTAATACTCTGAAACCTGCCGAAGTTACTGGGATTCTGCTGTCTCCGGAGAATCAAGTTGCAACCGTTGTCGTTCCTAATGATCAGCTTTCATTGGCTATTGGCAAAAGAGGACAGAATGTAAGACTTGCATCAAAATTAGCAGGTTGGGATATTGATATAATTACAGAAGTTGAGTTGGAACGTGAGCGTGAGCGTGAGGAGTCAGGCGGATCATCTGATGAAGACGCAGGCGAAATAGTTTCGAGTGAAGATGATGCTGGCAGTGAAGTCGAAGAAGCAAGTCTAGCCGAAGATGCTGGTGGCGAAGAAGTCGAAAAATAAATACTAATTAGTGGCACTATTCTGGGAGTATTACTTTATATATGATAAGAATTAATAAACTGGCAAAAGATTTAGGTTTCAAAAATAGCTTTTTGATAGAAAAGTGTCAAGAGTATGGTTTTGCAGATATTAAGCACCATGCGAATGCTTTGACAGATGAACAAGTTAGCCTATTGCGCAGTAAATTAGTGGGTGGAGCTGGGCAAAGTGTTTCTGTTAAAGAAAAACCTCACACTCCTGATACCAAAAAGGTAAGTGCTGAGAAAGGAGATTCTGACGCTACTAAGGCTGTTCCTAAAGATGCAGACGCCACAAAGCCTGTTTCTAAGGATGCAGATGCAACGGCTGTGCGGAGACGTATTCCCCTATGGAAGCAAAAGGCGAGAGAAGACTTAATAAAAGGTAGGTGGAAAGAGGTTACAAAGGTTTCGCAACAAAAAAGGCCTCGGAGATTTGAAAAACGTACAAAGGAAGCGCCTAAAGAAACAGTAGCTGTCCAGCCGAAAGAAAAAGAAAGTAAGGTTACGGTAGAGTTGCCTGCAACAATTAAAGATGTGTCAGCCGCCTTAGGAGTAAAGGCTGGTGATATAATTTCAAAGTTGCTGATTGGTCATAATATTTTTGCTACGATAAATCAGGGTTTAGATGGTGAACTTATTGAAATGCTAGGTATTGAATATGGTGTTGAGATTGAGTTGAAGCAGGCAAAAGAGGATGAAGACGAATTTTCATTAGAAGAGGCCATAGACCAGGAAGAAGATTTAAAGGCAAGGTCTCCTATCGTGACTTTTCTTGGTCATGTAGATCATGGAAAGACTTCCTTGCTTGATAGCATTAGAAAAACTGATATTGTTTCTTTTGAGTCTGGTGGAATTACGCAACACATAGGTGCCTACCGTGTAGAAACAAATGGAAAATCTGTTGTTTTTCTGGATACACCGGGACATGAGGCTTTTACTTCTATGAGGGCAAGAGGGGCAAATGTCACAGATCTCGTTGTGCTGGTAGTTGCGGCTGATGATGGAGTGATGCCGCAAACTGAGGAGGCTATCAATCATGCACGTGCGGCAGATGTGCCTATTGTGGTTGCTATAAACAAGGTAGATAAAGCAGAGGCAAATGTGCAAAAGGTAAAGCAACAGCTTGCATCTTTGGAATTGAATCCTGAAGAATGGGGCGGTAAGGTTCAGATGATTGAAACCTCTGTTGTTACAAAAATGGGACTTGATACGCTTCTGGATGGACTATTATTGGAAGCTGAGATTTTGGAGTTAAAGGCTGCTCCCAAGAAGCCAGCCAGGGGTATTGTGCTGGAGGCACATGTTCACGAAGGAAGAGGTGTTATTGCAAACCTTTTGGTGAGAGAGGGAACATTAAAGCATGGTGATATTGTCCTTTGCGGACAGACATATGGCAGGGTGAGAGCTATATATAATGATCATGGAAAAGAGATAAAAGAAGCCGGGCCATCAACACCGGTTGCGATATCCGGGTTATCAGTTTGCCCGGAAGCAGGCGACAAATTTTACGGTATTAAGGATATTCAAAAAGCCAGAGAGATCGCTTCAAAACGAGAAAGAAAAATGCGTGAAGTGGCACTGTCCGGTCGTCAACATGTTACATTGGACAATCTTTATAAGAAGATAGAAGAGGGACAGGTTAAGGAAATTAAGGTAATCTTAAAGGCCGACTTTAAAGGTTCTGTCGAGGTTCTTAAGAAATCATTGGTAGAAATTTCGACTAAGGAAGTCCGGACTAGGATCTTGCATAGTGGTGTTGGTGGGATTACGGAGACGGATATTTTACTTGCAGATGCTTCGGATGCAGTCGTTATTGGTTTCCATGTTGTGCCTGAAGATAAGGCAAAAATACTTGCAGAGTCGTGCGGTGTGGATATTAGATTGTATAAGATTATATATGATGCAACAAACGATATAAAGGCCGCTCTGGAGGGGCTGCTGGAACCAGACAAGGTTGAACAGGCGCTTGGTAGCGTTGAGGTTAGAAAAATATTTAAGGTTTCGAAGATAGGAAATATTGCAGGTTGTTATGTGAAAAGCGGTAAGATATTGCGTAATTCTCTGGTAAGATTGATACGGGACAGTGTCGTTCTGTACGATGGCAAGATTGCAACTTTAAGAGTTGTTAAGGACGATGCAAAAGAAGTTAAAGCGGGGTTTGAATGCGGTATCAGGATTGCAGGTTTTGATGACATCAAAGCAGGTGATATAATAGAGTCTTATGAAATTCAGCATATAGCACGTACCTTGGAATAAGGAATAGATTATACAGGATAAAATCAGGAACAAGAACAATTATTATGATCGTAGGCACTTTATGCATTAGGGTCGCAATGAGAGGTTCGCGCTCTTTAAAGGATAAACGGCGTATAGTTAAAAGCCTAAAGGACAGGATCAGAAATAAATTTAATGTTTCAGTTTCCGAAACAGGTTTCCAGGATAATCTCAGGAGTTCGGAAATCAGTGTGGCAATGGTGGGAACAGACAGGCAATACGTTAACGGTGCATTATCTTCGCTTATAAATTTCTTCCGTTTTTTTCCACAGATTGAATTAGTTGATTATGATCTGGACTTGTTTTAATTATACAGGATCATGACGAGAAGATTAGAAAAAGTTAAAGGGCTGATTGAGCAGGAAATCAGCAAGGTTATATTGTACAAACTGCAGGATCCGAGGATAAATCTTGCCGCGACATTAACAAGGGTAGAGCCATCTCCTGATCTGAGAATGGCAAAGGTTTATGTGTCAATCCAGGGTGATGAGTCGACACAAAAGGATATTTTATACGCCCTGAGACATGCAAAAGGCTTTATACAGTCTGAAATAGCCTCGCACTTAAAGTTGAAGAATACTCCCTCGTTAACTTTTTACCTTGATGAGGGAAAAAGGAAGGGTGGGCATGTCTTGGAATTAATAGAAAAAGCAATTAAAGAAGATAATGTTGAGGGAAATATGAATAAGTTAAGTTTTGGTTTGCCAAAAGGTAGTTTGCAGGAATCGACAATTGGTATGATGAAAAATGCTGGATACAAGGTTTATGTAAGCAGTAGATCATACTATCCGACAATTGATGATGATGAGATGTCGGTACGGTTAATCCGTCCGCAGGATATGGCTCGTTATGTTGAGAAGGGGATCATAGACGTTGGTCTTACAGGGCAGGACTGGGTGGAAGAGGCTGGCGCTGATGTAATGTGCGTGGAGAGGCTGGTTTATGCGAAACAGCAGTTGACAAAAGTTCGTTGGGTTTTAGCAGTGCCAGAGGACTCTCCTATTGAATCGGTGGACGATCTTCAAGGCAAGAGAATATCAACAGAGCTTGTAAATGTTACTAAAAAATATCTTGAGGAGAAGGGTGTAAATGCGGAGGTTGAATTTTCGCATGGCGCTACAGAGGCGAAGACGCCAGACCTTGTTGACGCCATTGTTGAGTTGACAGAAACTGGTAGTAGTTTAAGGGCCAATAAACTACGCATTATTGATACAGTAACAGAATCTGCTACTGTATTTATTGCTAACCACAAATCATGGGAAGATCCTTGGAAAAAGGAAAAAATAGAAAACCTGGCAATTCTATTTCATGGCGCAATCATTGCCCGTGACAAGGTTGGGTTGAAGATGAATATTTCAAAAGATGGATTAGATACATTGTTAGAGAAGTTACCTGCTTTGCGAACGCCTACTATTTCTCCGCTTTCAGGAGATGCGGGATACGCTATAGAAACAGTATTGGATGAGTCAGTGGTTAGAAACATTATTCCTGAACTGAAGCGGGTTGGTGCGGAAGGTATAATTGAATACCCACTTAACAAAGTAATACTTTAATAAAAACCTGATCCTTGTCCTGCTTATAGTAATATCGTCATAGAGGTATAGTATGCCGAAGACAAAAATCACCATTTTATTGCTTCTTGTATTTGGTTTTGCGCTCTTGTGTAAAACCACTTTCGCCGAATCCCCAAAAAATAGTGAAAATAGTTTATTGCTGCATAATGGTACAGAATCTTATGTAGATTTTTGTACTGGATTTTACCTGATGTTGGATCACCGTTGGGAAGACGCAATTGTGTATCTTGAAAAAACATTGCGAACAAATCCAAATGCCGAAAGAATACACAATTACTTGGCCACTTGCTACTTTCAGTCGAATAAAAAAGAGAAAGCAATTCTTCATATTGAAAAAATAGCACAATTAAAACCTGATGATTTTAGTATTCATTATACGCTTGGCAATATTTACGCAAGCGAGGGTAATGAAAAAGGAGCTATGTCAGAATACGAACGTGCTAATTCATCAGTAATTGATGGTGTTGACAAAAGCTTTGTGTTTGACATGCTGCATCGTCTGGCAGATGGTTATACGAAAAGTGGAGACATAGATAATGCGGCAAATATATATGGGAAAATACTTGATTTAGAATTAACTAATGAACCTGTTAAAATCCTTTACAATCTTGGTCAAATTTATGTTGATGCAGGGAGGATTGAGGATGCTATAGAAGAGTTTGTTAAGGCGAAAAAGTACAGTCCCCATGCCGAACCTGTGAGCTTTTATCTTGCGCTGTGTTACGAAGAGTTAGAGGATTATGATAATGCGATTGTAGAGCTCAAATCCTTTATTGAGTTTGATCCTGATGCATGGCTTATGCGTATTAACTTGTCCAATATTTATGAAAAAACAAATCAATATGAGGCGGCAGAGGTAGAGAGGGAGAAGGTCTTCGTGATATTGGAAAGAAGTGTGAGTAAGGGAAGCAAAAGTTTAAGAGAGTATACTGCGTTAAGCCAGATGTACCAGAGGAAGGGTGAAAGCAGGGAAGCAATTTATACTCTGAGAACTGCAATTTCGAGTGTTATAAATGAGGATGTAGAGGCACTGAAAGAAGTTCGTTTTATGCTTGCTGGCATATATTACGAGATGAGTAATCATAAACATGTAGTAAATGAGCTGGAGAAGGTTTTGCAGATCGACCCTGATTATCATCAGGCAAATAATTTTCTGGGTTATTTCTTTATCGAGCAGGGTGAACAGTTAGACAAGGCTATAAAATTGATCAAAAAAGCTTTGAGTGCCAGTCCTGAGAATGCAGCATATCTTGATAGCCTGGGTTGGGCATATTATAAACTGGCAAAAGAAGATGATGGGAAGATAAAGCTGGCATTGCAAAAACTCATAGAGGCATCAAGTTATGCAGAAGATCCTGAAATTATGGGCCATTTAGGAGATGTTTATTATTCTCTTGGATCTTGGGAAGAAGCACAGCGTCAATGGGAGGGCGCCTTAGGTTTATGGAATAAGTCAGTGGAAGAAGTGCCTTCGTATTTAAAATACGAAACTGCCCGCGAGTTAAAAGCTAAGAAAGTAATTCAAAACAAGCTAAACAAGATTCGATGCTTAAAGATGGTGGAAAGCTCTAAAGAAAAAACTATACCAGAAGAAAGGGTAGTTGCTAACCATAACAGTAACATATAGAAAGCGGTAATGATGTTTAAATAATGAAAGGTAATTAGTGATGTCAGGACATTCTAAGTGGTCAACAATAAAGCATAAAAAAGGGGCGGCAGATGCAAAGAGGGGTAAGATATTTTCCAAACTCGCAAAGGCCATTACGTCTGCAGCCAGGCAAGGTGGTGGAAACCCTGATATGAATTTAAAGTTGCAGTATGCAATTGATAGTGCTAAATCTGAGAATATGCCCAAGGATAATATTGAACGGGCTGTGCAGAAGGGTACAGGCGAGTTAGGTGCCGACACAGTCCTTTATGAATGCCTTTACGAAGGTTACGGCTCTAATGGTGTTGCTGTTATGGCAGAGATACTGACTGACAATAAGAACAGGACTGCGGCAGAGATAAGAAAGGTTTTTGAGATGTCTGGAGGGAACCTTGGCGAGTCTGGTTGTGTGGCATGGATGTTTCAACAGAAGGGAGTGATAACTGTTAACTCTGGAGAGATTGAGGAAGATGAGTTGATGGCACTTGTTCTTGATGCAGGTTGCGATGATTTACATGTAGAAGATGGAAAATATGAAATTGACTGTGAAATAAAGGATTACAATAATGTCAAAAAGGTGTTGCAGGATGAAGGTATAAAGATCGAGTTCGCTGAGATCAGCTGGATCCCAAGTACGCTTATCGAGCTTGATGAAGCAAAAGGTAAGAAAGTTATTTCGCTTATGGAAAAATTAGAGAACCATGATGATGTGCAGAATGTTTATGCTAATTTTTCACTTCCGGAAGGATTCTTGTCAGAGTTATGATTTTCTGGTTGGCAGGCCTTCTGCGCTTCGCCTGAATTGTTCTCCTTCTTAGTAGTCTTCTTCTTTTCCTCTTTTATGTTTAGCAATTCAAGAATCCGTTCAGCTTCCAGAACTTCCTCTTCTTCAAGTTTTTTAGCCAGGAGATCCAGCTTGTCTTTGTTTTTTTCTATCAGAGACTTGGCTTTAGCATAAGAATCCTTAATAATTTTTGTTACTTCTGCATCAATTTCTATTGCAGTTTTTTCGCTAAACTCTTTTTCCTGTACAAGATCGTGTCCAAGAAAAATATTCCCTTGCTGCCTTCCGAATGTTTGAGGGCCTAGCGTACTGCTCATTCCAAATCGACATACAATGCTCCTAGCCATCTTTGTTACTCTTTCCAAGTCATTTTGGGCTCCAGTGGATAACTCGTTAAAGGCGACCTCTTCTGCGGCACGACCAGCAAGAAGGACGCACAGAGTATCTCGCATTTCAGATTCCCTGGTTAAATATTTATCCTCGCTGGGCAGCTGTAACGTATAGCCTAATGCCGCTGCTCCACGTGCAATAATAGATACCTTGTGTACCGGATCAGTATTAGGCAATAGCGCTGCTACCAGAGTATGGCCTGATTCATGATAAGCGACTATGCTTTTTTCTTCATCACTTATTACCCTGCTTTTCCTTTCAGGTCCGGCAATAACTCTTTCTATTGACTCCTCAAGCTCAGGCATCTCCACAAATTTTTTATCACGACGTGCGGCAAGCAAAGCGGCCTCGTTGATGACATTTGCCAGGTCAGCACCTGAAAAACCGGGAGTGCGCTTTGCTATTGTATTAAGGTTTCCATTAGGTTCAATTTTAACATCCTTAGCGTGTACCTTTAAGATCTCTTCTCTTCCAATAAGATCTGGTCTGTCTACAGTCACCTGTCTGTCAAATCTTCCCGGACGAAGTAATGCGTTGTCCAGAACGTCAGGTCTATTTGTTGCTGCGATAATAATTACGCCACTATTTGAAGTGAAACCATCCATCTCGGCCAGCAGCTGATTTAATGTTTGTTCCCGTTCGTCATGGCCACCGCCTAAACCTGCACCTCGTTGTCTTCCAACGCTGTCAAGTTCATCAATAAATACTATGCAAGGTGCCTTCTGTTTGGCTTGCGCAAACATGTCACGCACTCTCGCGGCTCCCATACCAACAAACATTTCTACAAAATCAGACCCACTAATTGAGAAGAACGGCACTCCTGATTCACCCGCAACTGCTTTTGCCAGAAGTGTTTTTCCTGTTCCCGGTGGTCCTATGAGTAGAACACCTTTAGGGATTTTACCTCCCAGTTTTTGGAATTTTTGAGGGTACTTTAAAAACTCGATTATTTCTTCCAGCTCTTCCTTCGCTTCATCACATCCGGCAACATCTGCAAATGTAGTCTTTTTTGCATCTTCTGCTGCATAAAGTTTAATCTTTGCCTTTCCAAACGAAGCAAAAGGACTTCCCATTCCTCCCATTTTTTTTGATATGAAAAACCAGGCAATTCCAATAATCAAAAATGGAAAAATCCACCACATGATCATGTTTCTTAGAAAATTATTCTCGACCTCTCCCTTGAACTTAACGTTTTTACTTTCTAATTCGTTGACCAGTTTTATGTCTTGAACAGGAACAGTAATGAACGCAACTGGTTTGTTTTGTTCAGATGTCATACTTTCATAGTGCCCCTTGATTACTTTTTCACCCACGGTGCAATCAACTATCTTTCCTGCACTTAAATACTCTCTGAATTGGCTATAAGTGATTTCGCCGGCTTTAGGCGACATAAACATCTGTATGACGTATAAAACTACTAGAAAAAGGAGTAGATAGCCTATGGAAAAACTAGTCTTCTTTGTTTTTGTGTTTTTGGGTGTTTTTCTAGGAGATTTCTTTTCTGTTTTTTTCATTTAATCCCTAATGGTATAAGTGCTTGTGACATGCTACGCATGTCTAGTATATATAAAATTGCAAACTTGGATTATATGAGAATATCGGTTTTAAGTCAAAATAATAAATTTGCAGATTCACTTTTGAGCTTAATCTGAAAGTAATGGTAGGTTGTCAATCTCGAATATTACCGGGGTAGTTTTTCATCAGTGCTCTAATAGTTTGAGAGATGTGGCAGGGATTATAGAAGTTGGTTGCAATATTAATGATAAGTGAGAAAAAAGAGGTGTAGAAAATACTAAAGTAATTTTTACTCCCTTGTGACAGTAAATGGTCGGGGCGACTGGATTCGAACCAGCGACCTCTTGAACCCCATTCAAGTGCGCTAAGCCAAGCTGCGCTACGCCCCGAAAAAGAAGCACCTACTTTGATTATTGGGGACGTGATTATATCAAATAACTCTTATTCTTCAAGTGTTTTTGCACATTCCAGTTCGTCTCAACTGTACTTTACATAAAAGCTTATAAACATTTTTATGAAAACCTGTTGTTGCGTTTTCGGATTTATCCAGTATTTTCAGGCTTGGTAAAATAGTTATTTAATTCTCCTTCTAAATATTATGTATTGTATCAAAAGAAATTCTGGCTACAATGTATCTGAATTCGTTCCGCAGGATATAAATTTCAGAGGAAATCGTGTTGAAGTTGATAATGTATTTCTAATAAAACTTTAAAGGGGTATTTAGAAATGGTTATTCTGAATCAGATTGTAGGTATTGGAGACTTTAGCATAGCAGATAATTTGCGTTTGATTGTCATAGCAGCAATTTTTATTGGTATTATTGTTGTGCTTTTACGAATTAGGTTTGCAAGAAACGGGGAGAAGACGAATGGGAAATATGTTAGTGAAGAAAAGGACAGTGAAGATATAGGAGATTTAGAAGATGTTTTAGAATCGACAGAAGAAACAGTGGAGGAGTCAGTTGCTAATTCTGAAACAATTGAAGAAAAAATAAAGAACTCAGAGGCAGAAATAATTACAAAATTTGCAGAAGTCATAAAAGACATAAAGGCCAAAATTGATACGAAGCTTACCGCAGAAACAGAAGATATAAGGGCAGAATTTACTACAAAAATTGAGCAATTGATTTCAAATATAGAAAAAAGAGAGAAAGAGGTTGTAAATAAAATAGAGAACGTTATTGATACAAAAGTTCAAGAAGCTTTAAATAAGATGAATGATAGGATTGGTGTAGCACTTCACATGCAAAAAAGTTCAACGGCTTCGGTCTTGGAAAAGTTGGTTGATTCTTTGCGTACGGAAGAAGCTTCTGTAGGCAGTTTAACATCTGAGAAAGCGGAAGAAAGAGAATCTGAAGCTTCAGTTAAAGATCAAGACCTCCTAGGGAAACTGGAAACTTCTTTACAAATGAATGAAGGGCCTGTTAGTACTTCATTTTCTGATGAATCTACAGCTGTAGATGAAGACATTGTTATACCAGAGGAGATAGAAGAGGAAGAGTTGGATGTGCCATCTGAAGATAAAACAGATATAAAATTAGAAGAAAACGTTTCAGAGGGAGCTATGGGAGACGCGGCTGATTTTGATATGCAGGAATTCCTGGATGAAGAACCTGTTGGTATATCTTCCTCTGGCGAATCTAATGTGGCAGTTGAGGAAGATATAGTGCCAGAGGGAATTGAAGAGGACGAGCTGGATGTGCCATCTGAAGGTAAAGCAGATGTAAAATTAGAGATAAAAGAACCGATTGCTTCGCCAGATGTAAATGAGGAAAAAGTGTCAGAGGGAGCTACGGGAGGCACGGCTGATTTTGATATGCAGGAATTCCTGGATGCAGAGCCTGTTGTTTCATCTTCTGCCGAATCTGATGTGGTAGTTGAGGAAGATATCGTGTCGGAGGCAATAGCAGAGGACAAGTTGGAGGCGCCATCTGAAGACAATGCCGGTGAGAAAGTAGAGAAAATGGTATCAGGGGAAGCGGTAGGAGACTCGGCTGATTTTGATATTCAAGGGTTTTTGGATGAGCTGGAAAATCTTCCTTCTGAAAATGATTCGGAAACTGAAAAGTGATGATGCCTGTTTAACTGCCTTCTATTTCTGATTTTGGTTCACGAAGCATTAGCTCTTTTACCGCTTTCATTGGATCTTTGTCTTCAAAAAGCACATTGAAAACTTCCTTTGTAATAGGCATTTCAACATTATGTTTTTCCGCTAATGCGCAAACCGACTTTGTTGTCAATATTCCTTCTGCAATCTGATCCATCTCTTCCAAAACCTGTGATAACTTCTTGCCTTTGGCAATCAGTTCTCCTACCATGCGATTTCTACCATATGGACTAACGCAGGTGGTTATTAAATCTCCGAGTCCTGCAAGCCCTGAAAAAGTGTCCCTCATACCGCCCATCGCAACTCCCAACCGTGTCGTTTCTGCCAGCCCTCTGGTTATCAGAGCGGCCTTAGAATTGTCTCCAAAGCCGAGCCCATCACATATTCCTGCCGCAATTGCGATTACATTTTTAACTGAAGTTCCAATCTCGACACCTACTACATCACTGTTTGTATAAACGCGAAAGTGTTCAGTTATAAATGTCTCCTGGATTTCAGCGGCCAGTTTAATATCTTCAGATGTGACCACAACTGTAGTTGGCAGATTCCTTGCTACTTCCTCCGCATGACTTGGGCCCAGGAGTAGGGCGATTGGTGGCTCTACAAACATGTCTCTGAGTATTTCACTTCCGCGCATGAGTGTTTCGTTTTCAATGCCTTTTATTACACTTACAATTGGAGTCCCTGGAGTATAGTGGTTTTTAAATGGTTGAAGGGTCTTTCTGGCATAAGGCGTTGGTATAGCGACTACAATAAGATCGACTTGATCTTGTGCGCTTTCGATATCTGACGTTATTTTCAGATCATGGGGGATTTCGATACCTTTCAGATATTTCTTATTTTCTCTCTGTTCTTTTAATAATTCAACATAGTCGGGTGTTGAGCCCCAGAGAGTAACATTGTGCCCCTTGCCGTGCAGAACAAGTGCAAGTGCAGTGCCCCAGCCTCCCGTGCCCAGAACTGTTACTCTCCTTATTGTTTTTTGCTTTTCCATAAAAGGATTAGTTCATCAATTATGAGGTCTTAAATAACGTTTTTTTACCTAAGGGAGGGAAAGCAGCTTGAAGAAAAATTAATCATCAAAATCTGTGAGATCTTTGTATAGAGGGTAAGTTTCACAAAACGTCACTATCTCACTTTTAATTGTTTTCAATTTGCTATCGTCTTCATGCGCTTTTAGTGCAAGATCAATCCAGTCAGCAATTTTTATCATTTCAGGCTCTTTCATGCCGCGTGTCGTAACAGATGGAGTACCCATTCTTATTCCACTTGGATCATTCGCGCTTCTTGTATCAAATGGTACCATGTTCCTGTTAAGAATAATACCTGCTTTCTCCAGGGTTATCTGTGCTTCTGTCCCTGTGATGTTCTTGTTTGCAAGATTTATGAGGAAAAGGTGGTTGTCGGTGCCTCCTGAAACTATTGTATAGTCCTTGCCTTGTAGTTCGCTACATAGTTTATTTGTGTTCTTAAGTGTCTGAACCTGAGCATCTTTGAATTCTTGCGTTTTCGCCTCTTTGAATGCGACTGCTTTTGCAGCTATAACGTGCATTAACGGGCCTCCCTGGATGCCAGGGAAAATCTGCTGATCTATTTTGGATGCATATTTAGACTTGCAAATGATTATTCCGCCCCTCGGGCCTCTGAGCGTTTTATGCGTTGAGGTCGTTACAAAGTCCGCAAGCGGTACAGGGTCCTGATGTAATCCTGCTACAATCAAGCCTGCTATATGAGCAATATCTGCCAGTAAAAATGCGCCTACTTCATCCGCAATCTTTTTGAATTCCGCAAAATCAAGTTCTCTTGGATAAGCGCTTGCTCCTGCAATTATCATGTGCGGATTGCTTTCCTTCGCAAGTCTCCTTACTTCATCATAATCTATACGTCCGGTCTTTTCGCTTACACCGTAGGTAATTTTTTCGTACAACTGTCCTGAAAAATTCTTTTTGAATCCATGCGTAAGATGTCCGCCATGTGAAAGATCCATACTCAAAATTTTATTTCCCGGAGATAATGAAGTAAACAATACGGCCATATTTGACGACGAACCTGAATGCGGTTGGACATTAACATGCTCTGCTCCAAATATATCCTTTGCCCGCTGAACAGCAAGCTTTTCAGCTATGTCAATCTCTCCACAGCCGGCGTACCATCGTTTGTCGGGGTAGCCTTCAGCATATTTATTAGTCATTATTGAACCTTGTGCCTGCATTACTGCGGTACTGCAGTAATTCTCAGAAGCTATCAGTTCAATATGTGTTTGCTGCCGTTTAACTTCGTCGCGGATTGCTGCATAAATCTCAGGGTCAACGTCTTTTAGAGTATTCATAATATTTAGAAAGTGCTTTGTTAAAAATTGTTAAGTTAAAGTAACTAGAAAAATCTATTTGCCGATCTTCCATTTCAAATATGATGTAAGGAAATCATCAATTTCCCCGTCAAGGAACGATTGTGCTTTACCGGTCTCTGCTCCAGTTCGTAAGTCCTTTATCATTGTATAGGGTTGCAATACATACGATCTTATCTGATGGCCCCATGCAATGTCGCCTTTTTCATCATATGCATTGGAAAATTCTTTCTCACGTTGCTTCTCTTCTATTTGGAATAGCTTAGATTTCAACATTTTCATGGCCGTAGCTCTGTTCTTATGCTGCGACCTGTCGTTCTGGCATTGTACTATTATGCCTGTCGGTATATATGTAATTCTCACGGCAGAAGATGTTTTATTGACGTGTTGGCCTCCTGCACCCGAAGAACGGTAAGTATCTATTTTTAAATCTTTTTCGTTTATTTCTATATCTATTTCGGTATCTAATTCAGGGATTACATCAACAGCCGCAAATGAAGTGTGTCGCCTGCTGTTAGAATCGAACGGTGATATGCGAACCAGACGGTGAGCACCAATCTCGGATTTCAAATAACCATAGGCGAAACTACCTTTAATGATGGTAGCGACCCTTTTGATCCCCGCTTCTTCACCGGGAAGAAGATCGATTGTTTCCATGGAAAAGTTGTTTTTCTCTGCCCACATACTATACATTCTCAGTAGCATAGATGCCCAGTCACACGATTCTGTGCCTCCTGCACCGGCATGTATACTGAGAAATGCATTGCAGCTATCATTTTGCCCATTCAGCATCATACGCAATTCAAGCTTCTCAAGCTTTTGGGTAAATGATTGCAGGTCCTTCGTTATTTCCGCTTCTAACTCTTCATCGCTCTCTTCTTCTGCAAGCTCTGATAATTCAACGACATCATTAAGCGACTTCTGTAATTCTTGAAAAGGCCCGGTTAGTTCTTTTAATTCCTTCAGCCTTTTGACGGTAGTTTGCGCTTTTTCCTTGTCATTCCAGAAATCCGCATTTCCTAGCTGTGTTTCTATTTCTACCTGCTCTTTTTCCTTGGAAGTCAGGTCAAAGAGAGTCCCGTAAATGTACGAGCCTGTCTTTTAACGGATTTAGTTGTTTCTCAGTGCTTTTGATCATTTTCAACCTCTTATTACCAAATGGTTTCCTGATTTTGAGTCGAAATTATAGTTTATGGAAATATTAAAGTCAAATTGTTTTTAACAGCAGAAAATATTTGTTGAAATGACACGAAAAATCAGGTAAATTGACTGTTTCCCATAATACGTGGAAATCCTACTACAACAAGAGAAAATGGTTAAAATAACGCTGCCGGACGGTATTGAAAGAAAATATGAAGACAAGGTCACTGTTAAGGATGTGGCATGCGATATTGCTGAAAAGAATCGCGGTATGGCAATAGCAGGTAAAGTTAACAGTATGCTTGTCGATCTTGATAGCCAGATTGAGGCGGATACAACACTGGATTTTGTGATGGCTGATTCTGAGGATGGTCTTGAGATACTCAGGCATAGTACCGCTCACGTGATGGCTCAGGCAGTTGCTAATTTATACCCGAATGCTAAATTAGGGATTGGCCCTTCTATCAAGGACGGTTTCTATTATGACTTTGATCTGGAAACAACCCTGTCCGAAGAAGATCTTGAGAAAATAGAGACAGAGATGAAGAGGATTATTGAGTCAGACGAGACTTTTGATCGTTTTGAAGAGGTCAGTGATGGTGCCATAAAAAGGATGGAAGAGTCTGGTCAGGATTATAAGGTTGAGTTGATTAAAGGGCTGGAAGATCAGACTATCTCTTTTTACAGGCAGGGTGATTTTGTTGACCTGTGCAGAGGCCCGCATTTGGCCAGTACAAAAAAGATTAAGGCGTTTAAACTGTTAAGTGTCGCAGGGGCATACTGGCGTGGAAAAGAAACCAACCCGATGCTTCAGAGAATTTATGGAACTGCTTTTACAAATAAGAAGGATTTAAGAGTACATCTAAAGCTTTTAGAAGAGGCTAAAAAACGTGATCATCGAAAAGTCGGTACCGCGTTAGATCTTTACAGCTTCCATGAAGAGGGTGGTCCCGGTCTTGTATTCTGGCATCCAAAAGGGGCAAGAATAAGAAACATTATTGAGACCTTTTGGAGGGAAGAGCATTATAAGCGTGGTTACGAAATAGTTTACAGCCCTCACATTGCTAAAATAGATCTTTGGAAGACAAGTGGTCATTTGGACTTCTATAAAGAGAGCATGTTCTCCCCTATAGAAGTTGACGGGCAAGAGTATATTTTGAAGCCGATGAATTGTCCTTTTGCGATTCTTATGTACCAGACAAAGGTACGTAGCTATCGTGATTTGCCACAAAGGTGGGGTGAGCTTGGCACAGTTTATAGATACGAGAGATCAGGGGTTTTGCATGGACTGTTAAGGGTTCGTGGCTTTACACAGGACGATGCCCATGTGTTCTGCAGGCCGGATCAATTAAAGGATGAAATAGTTGGTATTATAGATCTGGCTCAATATATGCTTCAGCGCTTCGGGTTTAATGAATACGAAATAGAACTTGCGGTCAGAGGTAAAGGAGAATCCGAGAAGTATATTGGAGAAAACGAGAATTGGGATCTTGCTGAAGACGCTTTAAAGAACGCTCTCGAACAAAAAGAGCTGGAATATACGAGGGAGGAAGGCGAGGCTAAATTCTATGGCCCGGCAATTGATATAAAGATTAAGGATGCTCTGGGCAGAGGGTGGCAGGGACCAACTATTCAGGTGGATTTTAATTTGCCTGAAAGGTTTGATGTTAATTATATTGCTTCTGATGGTAAGAAACATAAGGTGGTAATGGTACATCGAACGGTGCTTGGTGCCATGGAGAGATTCGTCGGGTGCCTGCTGGAACATTATGCCGGTGATTTTCCTTTGTGGCTGGCACCTACACAGGTCAGGGTTCTGCCAATAACAGACGCTCATGATGAATATAGTAAGAAGATAAAGGATAGATTGTCCGAGGTAGGAATTCGAGCTGATTGTGATTTGAGGAATGAGAAGACCGGTTTTAAAATCAGAGAAGGTACCTTGGAGAAAATCCCTTATCTGCTTATTATAGGCGATAGAGAGTTAGAGGAAGAGGCTGTGTCGGTTAGGAGTCGTAAGAATGGAGTTGAGGGATCTCTGTCTTTGTCAGAATTCCTGGTGCGTGTTGAAAGGGAAGCTAAGGATAAAACTTAGTATTTCGTTTTCTATGATGATTTGTGATTATCTGGGACTCTTGCGTTAGTGGAAAATTATAATTTTATTAGGATGGGGGTATAAAGATCTCGAAATTTCAGAGAATTAATGAAAGAATATATGCGAAGACCGTAAGAGTCGTTGGTGAAGGTGGAGAACAATTAGGCATTATGAAGAAGCACGATGCTCTCAGTAAAGCGATGGAATTAGGCTTGGATTTGGTTGAGGTTTCACCAGATACTGATCCCCCTGTGTGCCGTCTTCTGGATTACGGAAAGCATCAATACAAACTGAGCAAAAAATCACATCAGAAGAGCCGTACAGTTCAGTTAAAGGAAATCCGGGTAAGGCCAAAGATTGGCGCGCATGATCTGCAGACGAAAATGAAGAATGCCAGGAAATTTCTTGAAAGAAAGGATAGGGTTCTGGTTAACATGATGTTCAGAGGGCGAGAGAGGGCACACAAGGATATGGCTAAAGAAATATTTGATGAAATTATTAGATCTTTGGAAGATATTGCCAAGGTAGAATCACAAGCAAAGTCAACAGGAAGAAGTATGGGGATTATCTTGACACCAAAAGCATAACACCAAAGTTAAAGTTTAGAGAACGAAGGAGTATTAGAATGCCAAAATTAAAAACACATAAAGGTCTTGCGAAAAGGGTTAAGGTTTCTCCTAACGGCAAGATTAAGAGAAAG
>ENA-OREN01001684-OREN01001684.1-marine-metagenome-genome-assembly--contig:-NODE-1684-length-24721-cov-5.039036_pt1 | contig 24721 bp, 22 predicted proteins | sample MGYA00248624_ERZ508555 | MGnify/ENA primary metagenome ERZ508555 (study PRJEB26222, sample SAMN06267773) | marine metagenome | isolation source: Saanich Inlet, British Columbia, Canada | place...
TCTTCCGATCTTAAAATCAAAATTTAATGCAAAGTTAGCAAAGATAAAATTACAAAGTTTGTTTAATATTTCAAGAAAAGTTGATAAAAAAATAATCAGCAAAACCAAGAAAAATATTAGCAAAAACCTTAAAAACACAAACCAAGTCAATCAAAAAGAGTTGAATAAAAGTATATCTCTATTCCACGGTCTTGAAAAAATTCAACAAACACAAAATATTGATGCATTTGCTGTTCGTTGTTGGCCTGAGATGTTTACAGAATATGGTTGCGCTTCATGCGGACCAATGGCCATGATGAATGAAAATAAAATAAGCTCTGCCTGTGAGGCTGATGTACTTGGCAGTTTAACCTGCAACATATTAAATCAATTAAATAATAAACCTGCTTTATTAGTTGATATTGTTGATGTGGATGAGAAAGATAATACTACTGTTTTTTGGCATTGTGGACTTGCCCCTATAAGTATGGCAGAGAAAAATACACCTAGTGCCACAGTGCACTCAAATAGACGGAAACCTCTTCTGCATAACTTTGCATTAAAATCAGGTGATATTACAATTTTTCGAGTTTCAAAATCAGAAAATAAATTAAAATTTATCGTAATGAATGGAAAAGTTCTTAAAAGAAAAAACTCTTTTTCTGGAACTTCAGGAGTAATCAGTTTAGGTAAAAATACACATAAAAAAATAAAAAATTTATTTTTAAGTGGTTTAGAGCATCATGTAGGTTTTACGTATGGAGATGTGCTTGAAGATATTAAAAGTTTAGGAAAAAAATTAAAGATACCAACATATACATTATGACAAATAAGATAAAATATGGTGTGATTGGAACTGGTGTTATGGGCAAAGAGCATATTGAAAATATCAATATAATTGAGAATGCAGAAGTAGTAGCAATTTGCGATACTAATGAAAATTCAAGATACCAAACAAAATCATTAGTGAAGAACTCTACAAAATTTTATAATGATTTAAATGAATTAATAAGTAACAATATTGCAGATGCATATATTATTGCGACACCAAATTTTACTCACATCAATATATTAGAGCGCATATTAAAAACAAATAAACATTTGTTAATAGAAAAACCTTTATGCACAACTACAGAGGATTGTAAAAAATTTGAGTTAATGTCAAAAAATTATTCTAAAATAATTTGGACTGGAATGGAATACAGGTACATGCCTCCAGTAAAACAGTTAATTAAAGAAGTGCATAATAATGTAATCGGTAAAATAAAAATGCTTTCTATTCGTGAACATCGATTTCCTTTTTTGCATAAAGTAGATGATTGGAATAGATTTGCAGTTAATACCGGTGGAACATTAGTTGAAAAATGTTGTCACTTCTTTGATCTTATGAGATTGGTTATTCAAAGTGAGCCAGCTAAAGTTTATGCTAGTGGAAATCAGGATGTTAACCATCTAGAAGAAAAATATGACGGAAAGACTCCAGATATTATTGATAATGCATTTGTGATTGTAGATTTTGAAAATGGTGTGCGAGGGATGCTGGATTTATGTATGTTTACAGAAAATTCTGAATATCAAGAAGAAATAGTTGCTGTGGGAGATATAGGCAAGATAGAAACATTTGTTCCATCAAGTGCTTCAGGAAAGGATACATCGGAGGTTAGAATTAGTCTTAGAAAAAATAATATTACTGAGTCAAATGAAGTCAAAGTTGATAAAGAAATATTAGCCGCAGGACATCATCATGGATCAACTTATTTTGAACATTTAGCTTTTATTGACTCTATTCAAAAAAATAAGAAACCAGAAGTATCTCTAAAAGATGGACTAATGTCAGTAGCTATAGGTGAGGCGGCTGAAAATTCCATAAAAGAAAACCGAGTTGTATTTATGGAAGAGTTTAAATTATAGTTTAAAAAATTCTTTTACTGAATTTGCAATAAAATCACTCACTCTAATATTTGACTCTTCTGTAACTCCAGCAATATGAGGGGTAAGAATGCAGTTGGTATTATCCTGTATGCTATTTAAAAAAATTTTTGGTGCCGGCTCAGTTTCATAAACATCTAAAGCAAAGCCAGAAATTAGTTTTTCATCATAAGCTTTCAATAAGTCGTCTTCATTAATTATAGACCCTCTAGAGGAATTAATAATGATTGGTTGCTTTTGCATTTTTGTAAAAACATCATAGTTTAATAAGTTTTCAGTAGTTGGTGTTAGAGGTAAATGAATAGAAATAACATCGGCCTGTTCAAATATCTCATTTATATCAACTAATTTAATATTAAATTCCCTTGCAATACTTGAATCAATAAATGGGTCATAAGCAATTATGTGAGCATTAAATATTTTGGCCAAGGTGCTCACTTTTTTAGCAATTAAACCAAAACCCATTAAGCCAAATATCTTACCATTTAATTCTCTTGAAGAAATTGAAGTCCTAGGCCAATTTCCCAAAGAGGTTTCTTGATGCATTAAAGGAAAATTTTTTAATAAAGAAAGTGAGCTATTAATTACATATTCTGCAACGGAGTCTGCATTCATACCTGTTGCTGGCTGAACATGAATATTATTATTTCTACAATACTCAGTATCAATATTATCTAAACCTACTCCTAAGCGTCCAATAAACTTTAAGCTTGATGCATTTTCTAATATTTCTTTATTAACCTGTGTTTTATTCCTAACAATTAAAATATCAAAATTACTAATTATTTTTTTTAATTCGTTATGATTTAAGGATAGGCTTTTATCAAGTGTAACATCAAAATTTCTTTTTAGCATTTCTACACTTTTAGCTTCCATAAATTCTGTGATTAGTATTTTCATAAAATTATATTTTTCTTAATTGAATTTTGTTTTCAAAGTTCTTAACAGATGAGTAAGAGGGTATGGAGTAAATACCTCCCTTTTTTGTACATTTTAATGAAGCAGTGGCAGTCGCTAATTTCATTGAATCCATCACAGAATGTTTTTGATGAATAAAAGCTGCAAAAGCACCATGAAAAACATCTCCAGCACAATTTGTCTCAACAGCTTTTATTTTAGGAGGTTTGCAATTAAAAATACTTCCATTTTCAATCCAATAAACTCCTTTTTCACCAGCAGTTATGGCATAAAACTTATTTTTTTTGGAATACATTTTTTTTAATGAACCAATAATCGATTTAATTTTAGTATACTCAAATACTCCCGTCTCTGAAAAGATAGGAAAAGAAGATAGATCAACAATTTGTTTTACTTTAGCGTTTAACTTATAATTATCTAAATCAACAACCTGAATTAAGTTCTTTTTTTTACAATTTTTAGCAACATAAAGAGTTGCTTCAATCCATCGTAGGTCAGTCATATAAGTATTATTTTTAGTAAAAGATATTTTAGGTAACTTTTTATTATGTAATAATTTTTTTTCATTAAAAGCGGCTAAAAGCCTCTCTCCTCTTGCATCTTCATAAACATAGCTTTGGGATGATTGAGCTCCTCTAATCACAATGGAGTCTTTATGTATAACTTTAAATTTATTTAATTCTCCTATTAAAAATTTAGAAGCATCATCGTCTCCTAATCTTCCAACAAAAGCAGTTTTCTGACCAAGTTTTTTTATAGTAAAACTTGCAACAGCAGCAGATCCACCAAGTCTTTTTTCAATTCCTTTTGCTATAATTTTAATTGGATTTTTTGGAAAAGATTCAATTTTAATTATATGATCGAGAAAAATTGAACCAACTGAATAAATCATACTTTCTTATAAAGAAAAAACTAGAGGTAAGGAACTAAACCTATTTCTTTCCTAAATCGATCTCTTATTGTTACTGCATTAAGAGGGATGGGTTTTATTGGCACGTTTCCTGATTTTATCTTGGATATAATAACATATGCATTGTCTTTATCTGCTAGAGCTTTCTGTAAATTTTCATTCGTTTCTTCACCAGAACATTCAACAACATTGTGACATCCTGCTCCAATAGCGACATCTTTTAATGATGTTCGTTCATTTGTAAAAGTTTTTTGATCCCCTGTTGAGCCATAAGAACCATTATCTATTATTAAGAGAGTATAATTTGAAGGTGCTCTGTTACCAATAGTAGCTAGTGTGTTCATGTTCATTAAAACAGACCCATCACCATCAATGCTTATTACATTTTTCTCAACTGCCAAAGATAGCCCCAAACCAATAGATGATGACAATCCCATACTACCTAACATATAAAAATAGTTTGGCCGGTCATTAATTTTATATAATTCTTGAGATGGAAGACCAATATTACAAACAACAAGTTCATCTTGAATTGAGTCTTGTAAAAGATTTAATAATTCAAATCTGTTCATCATTAATCGTCTTTCATTAAATTAAAATTACAAAGAACAGCAACTGGACTTTCAATTACTTTAGCGTGATTAGTAAAAGTAGAGATTTTATCAAGATCCTCTTCAGTATTACAATGAAGCATTGGTATTCTTAGTGTGTTGAGAAGATCTTCAGTAATGATAGCCATTCCACCTTGTGCACCTACAGGTTCACCCGGTGTTCCCCTATAACTTATAAGAAAAACAACTGGTATTTGATATAATTGTAGAAGGGAAACAATTGAATTTACAGAGTTACCAATTCCAGTATTTTGCATCATAATACAAGGAAGTTTATTACCTAAATAAGCACCAGCACAAATACCCATACCTTCTTCTTCCCTTGGAATAGCTGAGTAATAAATACCTTTATCATTCTCTAAAATAGTAATCATATTTGCCAAAAGTTTACAAGGAACACTTAAAAAAAAGTCTGCTCCACCTGATTTTAAATTAGTAATAATTTTTTGGCTTATTTTCATGAAAATTATTTAATAATGAATAATAGCAATAAAACAAGATTTTAAATTTTTAAAAATCGTTGCGTAATTTAATTTTTATTTTTGATAAATAATTTTTATTTTTTCTTAATATTGGAGAAGGAAAATTAGGGTGATTTATGGCATCCGGATAATGCTGAGGTTCTAAACACATCCCATACTGAAACCCATAAGGCTTATCATACTTCCCTAGATATTTATCTAACATCATATTACCTGTATAAAATTGAATTCCTTGTTGGTTTGTAAAATACTCCACACCCAAACCAGTTTTTTTACTAAAAATTCTAGCAACAGCTTCTTTCATTGACTGATCATCTAGCGCATAGTTATGATCTATACCACCAGAGTTAAGAAAATCTTTATTAATTAAAAAATCTTTTTGCAAATCAAATTTTGTTCCCTCAACTTCCAAAAGTTTACCAGTAGGAATAGATTGTTCATCTGTTTCACATATTGAGTTGGAATTTATATTCACAATATGATCTTCATTGTTTTGATAATTATCACCGTGTCCATGAAAATTCCAATAGTTATGATTTGTCATATTCACAATTGTGTCTTGGTCTGAAATTGCATGAAAATCCATTAAAAATTCATTATCGTTATTTAATTCGTAAGTAACTGTGCAGTCAAGATTACCAGGATAGTTTTCTTCCATATCTTGTGAAAGATATTTCATTATACATCTAACAGAGTGTCCGGTTTCTTGAATATTTTCTATCTTCCAGATTTTTTTATTAAACCCAACCTTACCTCCATGTAGATGATTGGGAGTAACATTCGGATATAACTGATATTCTTTATCATCAATATTAAACCTTGAAGAACCTATTCTATTCGCAACTCTTCCAACTATAGAATTAAAGTAACCATGTGACTCTAATAATTTATCAATATTACCATAACCCAATAGAACATCTTCAGATTTATCTTCTTGATCAAACAGAGGGATATGGACCTCATGAATATATCCACCATATGTGTAAAAAGTAATTTTAAAGTTATTGTCATTTATCATAGTGAGACTATGAATATCACTTCCATTAATTGAGTGGATTTTTTCTTGTTTAACTTTCATGATTTATTTATTTGTAAATAATTTGATTCCTAATAATTTAATTCGATAATTTACTATATTTAAAAAAATGAAAACTGATAGATAATTTATAATAAGTATTGATGACCAAATTCCTTTTAATTGAAAATTAAAATAAAAACTCACAATATAAAAAATAATTACAGCTGCAATTAACTCCTTAAACAAACTAATAAATACTGTGAAACCAGGCTTTTTAAGCCCTTGCATTAAGGCAATTGATATATTTAATATGGCTATAATTGGTGTAAAAAAAGCTGCTATTTGAAGATACTCAATACCAATACTAATAACCTGTTCATCTTTAGTAAATAAACTCATGAATATTTCTGCTCCAAAATACAATATTAAACCTCCAAAAAACAATATAGTAAAACCATATTTCATAGCTGTTAAGTACCCTTCTCTAATACGATCAAATTGTAAAGCACCGTAGTTTTGACCTGTTAATGCAAGACAGGCAAAATTTAAACCAATTGCTGGTAATAAAATAATTTGCTCAACACGTATAGCTATTCCATATGCAGCTATAGAAACATCGCTAGTCTCAGGTGTTGGAAAAAAAGATACAAAAAAAGTAATAATAAAAAAACCAGCACCAACAGCAAACATATTTACAGAAGCAGGAAAGGCTTGTTTAGCTATCTCATATTGATTTTTAAACTGAGGTAAAAAATCTTTTAGTACAATATTATCAAAATAACTGGTCATTTTTTTTACTCTATAAAAAACATAAATAGTGGCTATAAATTCTGCAAAAATAGTCGCATAAGCAATGCCTTTAACTCCCATAGGAGGAATTGGTCCATATCCGTAAATAAATAATGGATCTAAAATTAAATTTACAAAAAAACCAATGATAAATACTCTTCCATAAGTTTTTGTATCCCCAACTGCATTTAAACCTGCAGTGGGAGTTGAATCTAAAATTATAAATAAACAACCATATAAAAGAATATTTGTATATTGGATGGCAAAATTAAAATATTCTCCTTCAGCATGTAAAATCTTAAATAAATAGGGTGCTGATATTAGTCCAATGATCATAATTATGATAGCGGCTATAATTGAAAAACTAATAGTTTGAATTGCATATTGTTTTGCCAATTCTTTATTATTTTCACCTTCAGCATTAGCTATTAATGCTGTTGCTCCTGTTCGTGTTCCAGAAGAGATTGCAATTATCATAAAAAAAATGGGGAAAGTAATTGTAATAGCAGCAACTGCTACTGAATTTATTTGTGATGCAAAATAAGTGTCTACTACATTAAACATTGTATGAAAAAAAAATCCCACACTCACTGGGATAGCCATCTTAAATATTAAGTGAGGAATAGGATCTTTTATAAGATCTAATTTTTGTTTTTGCATAAATAAAAAATCGTTAAGAAATTCTTATCAGTATTTGAAAAGATACTATGTTTTATTTTTAAATTATTTTTCAACCACAATTAACACCACATCGATCAACCCAATGCCCTGGTGCAACTTCCACTAAACCCATTTCTATACTTCCTTCTTTACCATCTTGTGAAGCATGGGGGCACCTTGTTCTAAAAACACATCCTGAAGGTGGATTCATTGCACTTGGTATTTCTCCCTTTAATTCTATTGCTTTTTTTTGATCATCAGGATCAATAGAAGGAATAGAAGATAAAAGTGCTTTTGTATAAGGGTGACGAGGATTAGTAAAAAGCTCTCTAGATGGTGCTTGCTCTACAATATGCCCAAGATACATCACGGCTACTTCATCACATGTATGAGCAACAACACTCAAATCATGACTAATAAATAAATAAGTTAAATCCAAGTCTTGTTGTAATGATTTTAATAAGTTTAAAATATCAGCTTGAATCGATACATCTAAAGCTGCAACACTTTCATCGGCAACTATAAATTTTGGATAACTTACTAGGGATCTTGCAATAGAAATTCTTTGACGTTGTCCTCCTGAAAAAGCATGAGGGTACCTTCTTAAATGCTCTAAATTTAAACGACATTTTGATGCTATATCTCTAACCCTTTCATCAGTTTCTTCACGAGATTTTGTTATTTTCATAACCTCCAATGGCTCCGCTATAATATCTCTTACTGTCATTCGAGGACTTAGAGCAGCGTATGGGTCTTGAAATATTAATTGAGCTTTTTTCCTATATTCACGTAATTCTTTTTTACTAATATTTGCGAGATCATAATCAATATCATCGTCATGAAAAATAACTTGTCCTGCACTAATTTTATTAGCGCCTAATATTGCCTTTCCCAAGGTTGTTTTTCCTGAACCAGACTCACCCACTAAACCTAAAAATGATTTTTTCTTAATATTTAAACTAACGTTTTTAACAGCCTGAATTTTTTGTTTTTTAGATAAAAAGTTTTCCTGGTAGTCAAATTCTACAGAAACATTTTTTACATTTACAAGATTATCATTCATAATTTACCTAACCACAATTTACACAACATTGATCAACCCAATGACCTGGACTCACTTCAATTAAACCCATTTTTATATGCCCTTCTTTACACTCATGAGTAGGATCAGGGCAACGTGTACGAAAAACACAACCACTTGGTCTCTCAAGAGGACTTGGAATACTTCCGGGTATTGGTTGAAGAGGGGCATCCAAGTTATTTACATCAGGCAGTGCTTTTAATAAGCCTCTTGTATATGGATGTTTTGGATTTTTAATTATTTCTCTTACTGGCCCTTTTTCAACAATAGCCCCTAAATACATTACCGCAACAGTATCAGCTGTTTGCGCAATGACACCTAGATCATGAGTGATAAACATAACACCCATTTTATATTCCTTAATAATATCTTTTATTAAATTTATAACTTGAGCCTGAATTGTTACATCAAGTGCAGTGGTAGGCTCATCTGCTAATAATAATTTTGGCATCGTTGATAAAGCCATAGCAATCATTGCTCTTTGACGCATGCCTCCAGATAATTCAAATGCATATTGATTAAATCTATTTTCTGCATCAGATATTCCAACTCTTTTTAACATATCAACTGAAATAGATTTTGCTTCCTTCTTTTTAATTGGTTTGTGTAAAAGTAATTGCTCTACCATTTGAGCGCCAATCTTGATTGCAGGAGCAAAACTAGCCATAGGCTCTTGAAATATCATTGATACTTTACCACCTCTAATTTTTTTTAAATCTTCTTTTGATGTAAATTTAAGAGTATTTTCTCCATCCATAATAATTTCTGCATTTTCATTATAGTGTGTGTTACCAGGATTTAATTGCATAATTGATTTTGCAGTAACTGATTTTCCAGAGCCTGACTCACCAACAACTCCCAATACCTCTCCCGCATTTACAGATAATGAAATATTCTCAACAGCAACAATTCTTCCTTCATCTGTATCAAATTGAACATTTAAATTTTTAATTTCAAGTAAAGTAGACATAATTATTTATTTTTATGAGGATCAGCTGCATCGCGGAGACCATCTCCCACAAAAACAAATGACAAAATTAATGTAATCAAGACTAATACCGGAAGAAAATACCATTGATAATTTAATAACACATCAGCCCTAGTTGCACTTTGCAACAATACACCTAAAGAGTTAACCGGTTCTCTTAAACCTAAACCGATAAAACTAAGAGCTGTTTCAGATAATAGCATGTAAGGAAAACTAATTACTAAATCAACAATAATATAACTTGTAAAGCTAGGTAGTAAATGGCGAATAATGATATGTGTCGAGGAAGCTCCACAGAGCTTTGCTGCAAGAATATATTCTTGACTTCTTTCAGTTAATAAATGTGTTCGAACACGCCTTGCTAAAGTTGGCCAAGAAATAAAACCTAAAAGACAGGATATGAAAAAAAATCGCATTTCAGAACTCCATGTATCGGGCGCAAAAGCTGCCAAACACATAAATAGCGGTATAGGTGGAATCGTTCGCACAGCATCTGTAAACATTTGAGCGATACCATCAATCCATCCTCCATAATACCCAGCTATCCCTCCAACAATTAAGGATAGTACAAAGGAAATAAAAACCCCAAGCGTCCCTACCGCTAAAGATATATATATTGCCGCAAGAGTTCTAGAGAATAAATCTTTTCCAGCTTTATCGGTACCAAATATATGAATACCTCCGGAATCTACACCAAATAAATGTGTATCAAAAGTCAGACCAGGTATTTTAAAATCAAATTTTTTGCCAGGAAGATTTATACTCCATTTAAAATATTTATATTCCCATCCTTTAACAAAAAATTGAAGATATTTTCTTTTTTCTGTATCAACTTTATAAACCCATCGAAAATTTGTATCTGCACCTCTGTATTTTGATTTAGTATGAATAAAAGGCCTTAAAGAAAAACCATTTTCATCCCAAAACATAGGTAATTCTGGTGATCCATTTTCATATTGTTTATCACGACCAGCAATTGTGGGATCGTAAGGAGATAAAAAACCAGCAAAAAGACTAATCACTATCATAAAAAGTAGTATTGAACCTGCTATCATTGCTGAACGATTTGCAAAAAAACGAGTACGAACTAATTGGAATTGTGTAGCAGTAAAATATGCTTCTTTTTTTTGCGAACTAATCTCCACCCATAACTCCTTTGCGAATTCTTGGATCAATTATTGCTAACATTATATCAGTAATAAAATTTACAAAAACTATAGTTGCTGTTAATAAAAATATAATCGCACCAGCTAGTTGCTGATCATTAGACCTTGCCAAAGCCTCTATTAATAAAGCCCCAGCTTCTGTTAAGACTAAAATAAGTGCAACAACTGGAAGAGCACTAAAAATTCTATTTAAATCAAAACCTAATGAATTAATTACTGGACCTAATGAATGCTTTGCAGGATATCGCCACAACAATGACATTCCTGAAATTCCTCTAGCCCTAGCAGCCATAACATAAAGTTTGCCGTGCTCATCTAGTATTAATGCTCTCACTGTTTGAAGAGCAAAAGCTGTTGCATTCCATCCTAAAACAAATATTGGCAACCAAGCTCTACTTAAAAAATCTTTCACACGATCTACTGACCAAGGGGCATTTTGATATTTTTCTGAAAATAATCCCGTCATAGTATCACCATAATAAACAGTCATAAAAAGCATGATGCAGAGAGCGACTAAAAAATTAGGTAAAGCTATACCTAAATAACTTATAAATTTAAGAATTGTATCTATCGAACTGAATTTGGTTGTAGCAGATATAATTCCTACCGGAATAGCTATGAGATAAGAAAAGATTAATGCAGTTATACATATAGCCAGCGAAATAAAAAACCGTTCTTTCAGTAATTCATTAATACTTACTCGAAGAATGCAACTATCTCCGAAATCACCATCAACTACAATATTTTTAATCCAAGAACCAAAACGAACAGGGAAGGGTCTGTCTAATCCTAAACGTCTTTTCTCAGCTTCAATATCTTCTACTGTTATTCCTGATCCTTGAGTATTTTTGAAAGCTAAATATCTTTCAGCACACGTTCCTGGAACTAATTCCATTAAAGTAAAAACTATTAAACTTACAATAAATAATGTGAAGACTGCCATAACAGCTCTTGTCATTGTAAATTGTATAAAATTTATCATTAAATTTATTTTCTATTAAAATATGAAATTATTATAAAACAACGAAAGCGGCAATATATAATTGCCGCTTTCAAAGTAAGTTTTATATTTAACTATTCAGCCAAATACCACTGCTGTGGCAAATATGGAAAAGTTCTGTAATAATTATAAGATGCAACTTTGAACTGTGTAACGTTCTTAAGAGCATTCCTATGAAACACAGGATAAGGTGCAGCAACTGTTCCAATGAATAGAAGGTTTTCAACCAAAAGTTCAACCATCTTATTTCCTGCAGCATGAGATTCAGCACTTCCAGCTGAAGCCGATTGGAAAGTGTTTACAGCATCAATCAAATCATAAGCATACTGAGGAGGTTTAATTCCTGATGAACCATTACTATCAATATACTCTGCCCATTTAATAGCAGTTGTATGTCCAAAGTAATTTTCATACGGTGGAACAAATAGTTCATTCTCTCCAAGTATAATTGCAATAGGTTGATTTTTTTGCCAAGCACCAACATCTAGTTGATTAGAAGATTGAGCACCACGATATTCATCTGGCGTAACTTCTTTAAATAGAGTTTTTACCCCAACATCATTCCAATGACGAGCCACTAACTCAACCTCACCACCACCAATACCTTGGGTAGCGAAATCTATGTTAATAACTAACGGATCACCATTTGGAAGCTCTCTCATTCCGTCACCATCTGTATCAACTGCACCTGTTTGATCTAACAAAGCATTTGCTTGCGCTGGATCATATTGTGCATAATGAGAAGACCATTTAGAATCAATAAAGTCTGGTTTTGGAGAAAACGCAATATATTGACTTGGAGTTCCCATACCATAACTATTAACCTCATTAATCTCATCTCTGTTAATCGCTAAAGACATAGCTTGACGAAAACGAAGATCACGGAAAAGACCTCTGTAAGCCTCATCTTCATGCGTAACATTAAAACTTAAAGCACCCATCTCAACACCAGGTCTGATATCAACTGTATAGTCACCACTTTCAGCGCCATCTAACAATTGAGGTACAACTTCCATAGTAAGAGATTGTGATTTGTAATCTACTTCACCATTTACCATTTTAAGAATACGTATTTCATTCTCATTAATATATCTCTCATTTTGATAATCGATATAAGGTAATTGATTTCCTGCAGTGTCAACCATAAAGAAGTAAGGATTAGCAGCATAGACACGACCTTCTGTTGTATCTTCAATAGTAATAAATGATTCTAAAGAAGGATAAACAGCTGATGGAAGATTTGCTACTTTATCAGGAGCTGCCAACAAAGGTGAAGGAGTATCAGTCCAACAAGAGTTTCCATAATAAGCTGCTAAAACAGCATAGCCATTTTCAAAACCTGCTTCCTGCGCAAGCGCATCAGCACCAGAATTTAAGTCTGGATGATATTGAGCAAAAAGATGCTTAGGAGCAAATCCCTGACAATATGATGTTGCAAACATTGCTAACACACCAGGTTTAGGAGCTGGAAGATTAAAACGAACTGTTACATCATCAATAGCATCAACAGTCATTCTTTCACCGCCAACTAATAAATAACCATAAGGCTTTTCACGAATATTAGTATCCATCATTAAATGATCATACCAAAATTTTACATCTGCAGAAGTAAACGGCGCACCGTCAGACCACTTGTGTCCTTTTCTTAATGTAAAAGTTAATTGAGTATAATCATCATTCCATTCATAATCTTTTGCAACATTTGGAACAATAGTTGTTAAGTCATCATGATAACGTACAAAGTTTACGTGACGTGTAGACAACAAATCAGATGTTCCTGCTTCCGTTGCATTTGAAAGCATTCTAAAAGTTCCACCATATGATCCAATTGAATCATAAGGAGCGACTACTAATGGCTCACTTGGTAAACGATCTTGTACACTTCCTAATTCACCATTACCAACAATAGTTGCATTAATACTACCAATATTTGGATTTTCAGAAAAACTCATTGAGCATCCTGCAGCACTTTCATATTCTGAAACTTCATACTGATTAGGATATTTTCCTGCATCAGCACTTGCGCCAGAACAAGCTGCCGCAAAAGAGTTTGAACTCCACACAACAACTGAAAAAGAAAATACTAGTGTTAAAAAAAATTTTTTAACCATATTTATTCCTCCTGTTAAAATTTAAATATATATTTATAAAATGTATATCTTAAGTAATGAAGTAATGAAAATAGAAAAAATATTTTATTAAATTTTATAATACGATATATATTGTGTATAAATAACTTAAAAACACTAGATATGGGAGTATTTTATACTTAAATTTATTTTTTTATGAAAAAATCAGTTTTATTTATTTGTGTTGATCAATGGAGATGGGACTGTTTTAGTTTTATGAAACATAAGAATGCATTGTCACCAAATCTTGATAAACTAGCAGAAGAAAGTACAACTTTTACATCACACTTTGCTGGTATAGTTCCTTGTGGCCCTGCAAGAACAACAATGCTAACTGGTCTCTATCCTTTTATTCATCGTTCAGTTACTAATGGTGCACCGTTAGATAAGCGTTTTACAAATATAGCTAAAGAAGCAAGAAAGATTGGGTATGATCCTAAATTATATGGTTACACTGATACCTCATGGGATCCAAGATATCTTGATCCTGAAGATGAAAAAAATTTTACATATGAATCTCCTATGGAAGGATTTGATTCTGTCTGTCATTTACCTCAAGGTAATCCAGTTACATGGGCAAATTATTTAAATAAAAATGGATTTAAAATTAAAGACGCAAAAGATCTCTACCAAGATAGAAAGCCAGAAAAAGGAATTGGTTTTATTCATAAGCCATTTGATATCCCAACAGAACATTCTGACTCATCTTTTTTAACAAATGAATTAATTGAAGATTTAAAATCAACTAATGACCCTTTTTTTATACATATATCTTTTCTAAAGCCTCACCCTCCTATGTATATATCTGAGCCTTGGCACAGTCTAATAAATCCAGATGATATTGATCTACCTTTTATGGAAAAAACTATTGAAGAAATGTCAGATCAGCACCCAGTCTTTAAAGAAATTTTAAAAAAATATACCAACGAAGATAATTTTTCCGAAATTAGATTTTCTGATTTAAATGAGAAAGATATTCGTAACATTAAAAGTGTATATTTTGGAATGTGTGCTGAAGTTGATAATAATATAGGTAAAATAATTCAGGCATTAAAAGAAAATAAACATTATGAAAATACTATGATTGTTTTTACAAGTGATCATGGAGAAATGTTAGGGGAAAATAGACAATGGGGAAAATTAGGTTGGTGGGATGCTTCTTTTAGAATTCCACTCATTATTCACATTCCAGGTGAAAAAGAACAAAAGATAAATAATTTCACAGAGTCAGTAGACATTGCTCCAACAATTTTAGATTGGTTAGAAACTGAAATACCAACAGATTGGAATGGGCAATCTTTGATTCCTATCATTAAAAATTCTCCACATAAAACATCTCCAAAGGAGTATGTTATATTTGATTGTGATTTTAGAGAAAATCATTACACATCTTTTGTAAAAAATAAAGAACTTGCACCTGAAGAGTGTAACCTTTCCGTGATAAGAACAAAAGAATGGAAATATGTTCATTTTCCATCTCTACCTCCTTTGTTATTTAATATACTCGAAGATCCTTATGAAACAAATAATCTTGCTAATAAAAAAGATTATCTTGAAATTCAAAATAATCTTTTATCCAAGTTATTGAGCCATCGTATGCTTCATCAGGAAAGACAATTATCAAATGCTATGTTATCTAAAAGTGGTATGAAAATAAATTCAGGACCTAACTGCAGAAGAATAAAAAATTAAAAATGTTAACAACAGTTATAGGCGCTTTCCCCAAACCTTCTTATTTAAAAATTACCGATTGGTTTAATGCAGCAGGAGGAACAGATACAGCAAATCCTACAAAATTATATGAAGACGAAATTAATAAAATGGGTGATGAAGCTGAGCAAATTTTTCTAAAAGCAACAAAGCAAGTAATCTTAGATCAAGAAGAATGTGGGATTGATATTTTAACAGATGGTGAGGTAAGAAGGGAAAATTATATTCATTATCATTGTCGTCACTTAGAGGGAGTAGATTTTAACACACTAACTGAAAAAGTTGCAAGAACAGGTAATTATAAATGTTGGCTGCCAACCATAACTGGCAAAATAAAAGCTAAGGAAGAATTTTTAGTAAGCGAATGGAAAAACAATCAATCATTTACATCAAAACCTGTGAAAGTTACTATCCCGGGACCTATGACAATCACTGATACTATAGGAAATACTTATTATAAATCAGATGATGAGATGGGACATGATTTAGCTTTAGCTATTAATACTGAAATAAAAAGGCTTGTGATGGCTGGGTGTAAATTTATCCAAGTAGATGAACCTTTATTTGCAAGAAAACCTGAAAATGCTCTAGCTTTTGGAATAGAAAATTTAGAAAAATGTTTTGAGGGAATAAATCAAAATGATGTAGAAAAAATTACTCACATATGTTGTGGCTATCCAGATAAACTGGATGCAGTTAACTATCCTAAAGCTCCCCTAGACTCATATAAAAAGATTGCGAAGGCTCTTGATAACTCAAAGATAGATAGTGTATCTTTAGAAGATGCTCATCGTCATAATGACTTAACACTTCTTAAAGATTACAAAAAAACCAAAATAATTTTTGGACTTATTAAAATAGCAAGTTCTAAAATTGAAACTATTGAAGAAATTGAAAATAGAATAAATGAGGCTTTACAATTTATCTCTAGAGAGCAATTAATTGCTGCGCCGGATTGTGGTCTTGGGCATTTAAGTCGAGAAATGGCTTTAGAGAAATTGAAAATAATGTCTTTAGCTGCAAAAAAATTTAGTTAGATTAAAAAAAACTGATAAAGTTATTTTGTGATTAAGCATAATGCAATTTTAGAAATTAATTTAAAAAATCTTGCTTACAATTATAAAGCATTATCTAATTTAGCTAATCAATCAATCTGCGGTGCAACAATTAAAGCCAATGCTTATGGTATTGGTGTTATAAAAACCTTTGAAACTTTGTATAAAAACAATTGTAGACATTTTTTTGTTGCCACAACTGAAGAGGCATTAGAAATTAGGGTGAGTAAATCATTAGCCAATGTATATGTATTAAATGGTTTAGAAAATAATAAATTATCAATTTTCAATAACAACAATATTATACCTATTATCAATAATAAAGATGAATATAATTTAATATGTAAGAATATAAAAAAATATAAAAAATTAAAATTTGGGATACATGTAGACACAGGTTTAAACAGACTTGGATTAAGCTTAAATGAATTATTAAATATTAATTTTAATCAAATTAAAGTGCACATATTAATGAGTCATTTAGCAAGCGCTGATGAAGGTAAAAATAACTATAATATTGTTCAAAATAAAAAATTTAAAGAATCTATTAATTTTAAAATTAATGCTAAATTTAATAGTCTATCGAATTCAATGGGATTAATTTTAGGAAAAAATTATCATTATGACTTAGTGAGACCAGGTATTTCTTTATATGGTGGGCATTTTAACACAAAAATGAGAAAAATTATAAAACCGGTTATTTCTTTAAAAGGAAAAGTGCTGCAAATAAAGGAGATAAGTAAAAATGAATTTATAGGATACAACCAAACTTTTCGAACTAATAAAAAAATTAAAGTAGCTATATTAGGTATAGGGTATGCAGATGGAATTTCTAGAATATTAAGTAATAAAGGAAATGTTTATTTCAAAAACCAAACTTTTAAAATTGTTGGTCGCGTTTCAATGGATACAATTATAATTGATATTACAAAAAATAGTAAACCTATTAAAATTGGAACTTACATGGAATTAATAAATAATAAAAATGGAATTGATAAGATTGCAAAGCAAAGCAATACAATTTGTGATGAAATTCTTACTTCTATTTCTGAAAGAGTTAAAAGAGTTTATACTTAAAATTTTTAATATAATTAAAGTACTTAAAATATCAGACAGAATTTTTTTTACTTTTTGCTAAAGAATTTTTTACTGTAATTATTATTCCAAAAAGAATTACTAAATACGTAAGTGTTGATAAAATCCATTTAATGGAGTTTATACCAGAGCCTAATGAGACAGATGTTTCAGAAATAAAATTTGACTTTAAATATGTTTCTAACATTAATAATTCTACAAAATTCTCTGCCCAATCACAAATCATAGCTAAAATTGGAATTATTAAAAATATACGTTTATTTTTAAAAAAGAAAGCAACCCACGATGCATACATCACAGTATAAATAACTGCAAAAATTACATCCCATATTTTTAAAAATTCACTATAGCAAATAAGTTGGTCCAGATTTCTTAACTCAAAGAAACTTTTAACCATATCTTTCGTGTAATAAAAAGAAAGGCCTAGTGAATTTAATCCAACATCTATGCTGTAGCAACCACTTAGACGACTTAAAACTAAAGTTATGTATAAAAAAAATACTAAAGTAGATACTAAAGCTAAATATAGAACTTTTTTATTATTTAAATTTTTCATAATGTAAATTTATTTTTTATTTGTAAGCAATAACACTAATAATCTCAAACATAATAGATGCCGCAACCATTGAGGTAATATTATTTTTTTGATCTTTAGTAGGCATTAAACACACTACATCACCACCAATAACATTTTTATTTTTTACTGATTGAATTAATGCTTTTGCCTCATCAATTGTAAAACCAGTAAAACTAGGTTCAATATTTGAAACAGCAGGTGCTACTGATGCGTCTAAAGAATCTAAATCAAAAGTAATGTATATGGGGTTGTCACCAATTTTATCTAAAGTTTCTTGTATTACTTCATCAATGCCTCTTTTCTTAAATTCATCCATTGTAACAACGTTGTATCCAATATCATAACTTGGTTGTAACCAATCCAGTGTTCGTGGATTACCGCGCATTCCAATTTGCATGCTAGTCTTTGGATCAATTATACCTTGCTCTACTAAATAAGACCCCCAATGAGCTGCACTTTTTTTAGCTCCCATAAAATGATCAAGTTGACTAAAGGTATCCGTATGAGCATCAATGTGTAAAAAAGAAATTTTTTTTCCTTTAGTCATTTTTAAGTTTTCAGAACCTAACCCTTGCAAAATACCACCTGTAATAGAATGATCTCCACCAATAGATACAACTGGTTTTTTTTCTTTTGCAATTTTTTTGTAAAAATTAGTTATATCCTCAATACATTTTTCATTATTATTTGCATGTGGAAGAGCAACATCTCCAAGATCAAAAATTTTTTTCTTTTTCCAGGGATTAATATTAAAATCTAAATGAACTCTTCTCAGTCCAGCAGATACATGTCGAACTGCTCTTGGTCCTAAGTGTTGATCTCTTTCAGTTGTTCCATTACCCGTACTATGAGGAACACCAGCCAAGGCAATATCGCATTTAGATAAATCTTTATTATGTTCACAACGAAATAATGTTGGGATACCCCACCAATACATTGTTTCCATCATTAACTCATCATTTGAGTCAGACATAATATTAGAATTAGTTTATTGCCTTACTTGGATCAATAAAATCATAATCCAAATCATCAGCCACAGCTTTATAAGTTACATCACCTTGACAAACATTTAGACCAGCAAGAAAATTTGCATCACTATTTAACGCATCACGATAACCACTTTGTGCTAAGTTTAAAACAAATGGAAGAGTGGCAGCATTTAGAGCTAAAGTAGAAGTCATGGGAACGCCACCTGGCATATTAGCTACACAGTAATGAACAACATCATCAACAACATAAGTAGGGTTAGCATGAGTTGTTGGTTTACTTGTTTCTACACAACCACCTTGATCAATGGCAACATCAACAATCACAGATCCTCTTTTCATATTTTTTATCATATCTTTTGAAATTAATTTTGGAGCGTTTGCGCCAGGAATTAAAACTCCTCCAATTAACAAATCAGTATCAGCAACATACTCCTCTAAGTTGATTTGATCAGATACTAATGGAATAATGCGGTCACCAAATTTTGCTTGAAGTTCATTTAAACGAGTTTCTGACTTGTCAACAATGAAGACCTTAGATTCCATACCTGTTGCAATTGTTGCTGCATTTTCACCAACAACTCCTCCACCTAAAATTAGAACATTTGCTGGATTTACACCGGGTGCTCCACCAATTAGTAGACCTCTTCCACCCTGTGGTTTTTCTAAAGAATGTGCACCTGCTTGAATTGACATTCTTCCAGCAACTGCACTCATTGGCGCTAAAAGAGGAAGACGTTTATATTCATCTGTAACAGTTTCATAGGCAATACAAATTGATTTTGATTTTACTAATCCTTTTGTTAATTCTGGTGCTGCAGATAAATGAAGATATGTAAAAAGAATCTGATTTTCTCTTAACATCTTAACTTCTTCAATCTGCGGTTCTTTAACTTTAACAATCATATCTGAATCATTAAAAACGTCACCAGCTGTAGTTGCTATCTTTGCTCCTGCTTTTTCATAATCTTCATTTTCAAAACCAGCACCATATCCCGCATTGTGTTGAACTAATACATCATGACCATGATTCGTTAGTTCTTGGACACTTAATGGAGTAAGTCCAACTCTTGACTCTTGCGCTTTTATCTCAGATGGAATTCCAATTTTCATTATTGACTCTTAAAATAATTAGTAATACCAGTTCTTAGTTTTTCAACGATTTCATCAATATGTTTTTTTTCTGAAATAAATGGTGGCGCAACAATTAAACAATCTCCTGTTGCTTTTAGACTAAGTCCAGCTGCAAAAAGAGATTTAAAACAATTGTAACCAGCTTTACCAGGTCTTTCATCCGTACGAAGATCTATACCACCCATCATTCCATAACCCCTAATATCCGTTACACCATCAATGTCCTTTAAACTAAATAAAGCATCCAAGAAGTAAGGGGACATTTCTTTAGAGCGATTGATTAAATCTTCTTTTTCAATGATATCTTGCATTGCTAAACCAGCGGCAACAGAGCAAGGGATTCCAGAATAAGTATAACCATGAAAAAATTCAATTGCTCCATTAGGAGCTGCATCTACCATAGTATCATATATGTATTCTCTTGATGCTACTGCGCCTAAAGGCACTACACCATTTGTTACAGCTTTAGCCATTGTTAGAATGTCAGGAGTAACACCAAAAGCTTGTGCTCCAAATGCTTCACCCATTCTTCCCCAACCGGTAATGACTTCATCAAAAATTAAAAGTATGCCATGCTTATCACAAATCTGTCTGAGTTTTTGTAAGTAGCCTTTTGGAGGAACCAAGGTTCCTGTTGATCCAGCAACTGGCTCAACTATGCAGGCAGCAATATTTTCACCACCAATATGACCAGCAATACGCTCTAAATCATCAGCAAGATATGCCCCCGTTTCTGGCTCACCCTTCACAAAGGTATTTTCAGGAAGATGAGTATGTCTTAGATGGTGTGTATTAGGCATTAATATACTAGAGAATGTTTTTCTATTAGCAACCATACCGCCAACTGAAATTCCACCAATATTCATTCCGTGATACCCTCTCTCACGACCAACAATATGATGACGATGACCTTCACCTTTAGCTTTAAAATAGGCAATGGCAGTTTTGATTGCAGTTTCTACTGCAGATGAGCCACACATTGTAAAAAATATTTTATTTAAATCTTCTGGAGTATATTTTGAAATTTTTCTAGCCAATTCAAATGAGCCACTATAACCTTGTTGAAAAGGTTGAACATAATCTAATTGTTCAAGTTGTTTATAAACCGCGTCTCTTATTTCTTTTCTACCGTGTCCAGCTGGACTACAGAATAATCCTGAACTTGCATCAATTAATTGGTTTCCGTGATGATCAGTATAATAAACACCCTCGGCTTTAACCATTAATCTTGGGTTATCTTTAAAATCATGATTGGAAGTAAATGGCATCCAATGTTCTTCAAGTGAATTAGGTAATTCATTTCTATTTTCTAAATCCATAAGTATGTCCCTAAATTGGCAAATTTTACATATTCTTACATTATAGATATAGCTAATCCAAGGAGAATTCTTGCCATAAAGCTTAATTTCGTAGGAAAAAATGATACCCTAGTATAGAAGAAAAAATATCAATTATGCTAACCAATAAAGAAGCAATAATATCTAAAAATTTACTATCATTGGCTAAAAATACCCCCACTGTAGCTTCTGGAATAGTATGTGCAGATCACAATTCCTCAATGGAGTCAGCAAAAAAAGCCGTTGAATTAAATCTTATTAAACCAATTTTTATAGGAGAAAAACTCGCTATTGAAGAAAAAGCTAAAAAATTTGATTGGGATATTGATCAATTTGAAATAGTAGATGTATCAAGTGATAAAGAGGCAGCGATTGCTGGAGCTGAACTTGCAAGAGACAATAAAATAAAAATTTTAATTAAAGGCAACCTTCACACTGATGTTTTGATGAAGGCCTATTTAAAAAAAGATTTTGGTCTCATTGAAGGAAAAAGACTAAGTCATATTTGGCATATGACATTAAGTGAAAATGATAAACCACTATTTATAACGGATGGAGCATTAAACGTTGCTCCTCGCATCGACGTGAAAATGCATATACTAAAAAATGTAATAGAATTTGCAAACCAAATAAACATATCTAAACCAAGAGTAGCTATTCTATCAGGAACAGAAGATCCAATTGAGAGTATGCCAAGTTCAATGGAAGCGAAAGAAATTATGGAACGTGCAATTAATGAAAAAATTAATGCTTATGTTCAAGGACCATTAGCTTTTGATAATGCAGTATCACCTGAAGCTGCAGCTATAAAAAATATCTCTAATGAAGTTGCAGGTAAGGCAGACATTCTTTTAGTTCCTAATTTAGAGACAGGAAATGCATTATCAAAAATAATGGTTCATTTTATGGGTGCCTGTGCTGCTGGTTTTATCGTAGGAGGTAAAGTTCCTGTTGTTGTAACTAGTAGAGCAGATAGCGCTTCATCAAGATTAGCTTCAATTGCAGCATCAGTAATAGCTTCACAATAGTGAAAAAAAATAAATTTTTGCAAGTTGCTTTATTAGCAATAGGTGCAACTTTTTTTGGTTCTTTTATGGGCGCAAGCGTCAAACTATTATCTGATGATCTTCATCCAATTATTATATGTTTTTATCGATGTGTAATGGGGCTAATATTAATTACTCCCTTTGTAGCAAGAAATAATTTCCAAGCACTTCAAACAGATAATATGCGTTTGCAAATTTTTAGAGCGCTAATAAATATTGTTTCAATGATTTGTTGGTTTAGCGCAATAGGTATGATGTATTTGGAAAAAGCAACAGCGCTTGGATTTACCACACCTCTTTTTACCACTATTTTAGCAGTATTGATGCTAGGTGAAGTAATCCGATTTCACCGAACTGCTGCTCTATTATTAGGTTTTTTAGGAATTATAATTATTATTAGACCAGGATATTTACCTTTCGAGTTTGGCACACTTTTAATGTTAATTGCTTCATTTAGTTTTTCTTTTGTCCTTATTTTTGTAAAAAAATTATCGGCAACTGACACCAGTCTCACTATTATTTTTTATCACTTATTATACATGACGCCTATTTTTTTTATTTTATCACTTTTCTTTTGGGAAAATATAAATTTTTACCAATTAATTGTATTTACACTAATGGGAGGAGCTGGACTATTATCACATTGGTGTTTAGCACAAGCATTTAAAATGTCTGATACTACTTTTGTTATGCCTTTACAATTTACAAAATTAATCTGGGCTTCACTAATAGGTCTGTTTATTTTTTCTGAACAACCTGATATTTGGACATGGATTGGCGGAGTAATTATTTTTATTTCTGTTGTCTATATAACTTACCGAGAAGCATTTAAGAAAAAAGGAACCTCCAAACCTATTCAAGTTGATCGAGCTACTATTAACTAAAAAAAATTACTTAATTGTTGCACATGTATTTTACCGAAGAGCATGAAGTTTTCAGAGAAAGTTTCAAAGATTTTTTACAAAAAGAAGTAGTTCCCCACATAGAAAAATGGGAAAAAACAGGTAATATAGAACGTTTTATTTGGACAAAGTTTGGAGAGATGGGCTATTTTGGGTTAAGCTACCCTGAAGAATACGGAGGCTTGAATCTGGATCTATTTTACATGGTAATCTTTTTAGAAGAATTGCAAAAAATTAATTCAGGTGGTTTTGCTGCTGCTATTTGGGCACATGTTTATTTGGCTATGACGCATCTAAACAAAGAAGGAGACGAAAGAATTAAAAGAAAATACCTAAGTGCAAGTATTTCAGGAGAAAAGATAGGATGCCTTTGTGTAACAGAACCCTTTGGAGGTTCTGACGTGGCTGGAATGAAAACAACAGCCGTTAAAGACGGAGATCATTTCGTCATCAACGGTGCTAAACGCTACACCTCACTCATTGGCGAATCGAAGTTGATTGTTTTTTATGCGCGGACCGACCCCGATGCCCCGATGAATAAAGGTGTAACCGCATTTCTTCTCGATGGCTCTGAGGAAGGAATTTCTTTTGGCCAAACTCATAACAAAATGGGCTACCGCCTCTACCCGAATAGGGAGAGTTACTACGACAACGTACGTGTTCATAGGGATAACGTTTTAGGAGAAGTAAACGGCGCCGCTGCCGTCCGAGCCCATGCCTTCCGGGGTAGTGCCGAGCTCGCAGCCTGTAATACGGGTCTTGCCCGCAGTCTTTACAAAATTTGTTATGAACATGCCAAGGAACGTGTTCAGGGCGGCAAGCCCATCATCGAGCACCTGACGATTCGCCATATGCTTGCCGAGATGATCATGAACATCGAGGTGGCAGAACAGTTCATGTGGCGAATCTGCTGGGGGGCTGAAAATGACGAGACATTCACCTCTCGGTTTACCCGATCTGGCAAGGTATTCAGCGATAAGGTGGGTCTGAAGACCATCGAACTGGGGCTCGATGTTCTCGGTGGAATGGGAATAATGCGCGAAGGGCCGAGTGAGAAAATTGTGCGAGACATCCTAACGTTCCTCCATGGGGATGGAACGGATTCTGCCACCTTGCTGGAGGCGGCGAATACATTGGAGAGCCCTGCCTAATCGTTACTTGCGACATGTGTTGCTTCAAAATAAGAAAGAGAAGGATTTGTGAAAAGTCCCGGAAAGAT
>ENA-OREN01001686-OREN01001686.1-marine-metagenome-genome-assembly--contig:-NODE-1686-length-24686-cov-3.075216_pt1 | contig 24686 bp, 31 predicted proteins | sample MGYA00248624_ERZ508555 | MGnify/ENA primary metagenome ERZ508555 (study PRJEB26222, sample SAMN06267773) | marine metagenome | isolation source: Saanich Inlet, British Columbia, Canada | place...
CGTAGTGGCATATGTAGTATATGGATAAAAGTCATAGAACCCATCTAGACCGCTTGCACCTGATATAGAAGTATCTAATGGCCAACCGAAGTTACTATATACGTTGTAAGTAGATAATGGATATGTATTTAATTCTCCAGCAATTGGAACACCAGTGGTTGCTTTAACTCCAACCTTTTGAGGTTTAATTAAAATAAATTCATTATTAAATCTTTGTCGAGCAACAAAATTAGTATAAGCAGTAACAGTATATGTTAAGGATGTTATTTTATTATTAAAATCTATATTTCTACTATCAGCTGAGCTTGTATAAAAGTTTGAATTAAAGCTTTGTTCCTGTCGTTCATAATCTCCTAACAGTTTTGTAATTTTTATACTGAACAAATCATACAATCGTTTTAGGGCTGGAGGTGGTGTTGGTAGTACAATATCTATATCTTCATTGCTAAAATTTTCAGGACCAAATCTTTTTATTAATGTTATAAATATCAAAGGATGATTGTAGAGGCATTTTTAGGGCTACTTTTTTACGAGCGAATGCTTATATTGGGTTTTGTAGTTTCTGTATGCTTATTGCTCAGAGTTATTATTAAGCCTAGAGAAGTTAATGGAAAGCGCCCTATTTCACTATTAAGTCCTGTCGAAAAAGTAATTTTTATTGTTGCAATAGTTTTGGTTGTTATCTTGCTTATTGCACTAATGCTAAAATAAGTCACCCGGAGCATTTAATAGGTTTTAATGTTTAAATCGGTATCTATGTTAAATCGCTCTTGATCTCAAATACAAGAAAAACAAGACAGAAAACTGCTAAGACAAAAAGAAGGACTAAATATTTAAATTGCATATAAAAATTTTAACACAAAGATCTTTACAAATTTGTAAAACAACATGTTGCAAATCAATGATATATTATTACAAATGTTTGAAGATTTTTTAGCCCAAGATTTAAATACTAGGGTTTCATTTGTAGCCTTGATAGTTCTCTGTGTTATGACATTTATTGGAAGGTCTAAGGCAAGAGCATTAAAAAAAAGGCCATTAGAAGCTATGACAACTATTCAGAAAGCAATTTGGGCTCTATCTTTCGTTGTTATTTGCCTTTCAGTATTTGGTATCTTTGAGTAGCCTTAAGTTTCATATATTTAATAATTAGTTAGAATTATAAGGTGGTAAAATCAATTTTATATTCTTTGTTCTTAATTTTGGCTGGTTTGTTCCCTTCAAATACTGCTAGCTCATATACGTTGAATGCTTTCGACTTTAGGTTTAAAGATATTGACGGAAAAGACCTTCAGCTTAAAAATTATAAAGGAAAAGTTCTCTTAGTTGTAAACGTAGCCTCTAAATGTGGATTCACTAGTCAGTACAAGGGCTTGCAAGAAGTTTGGGACAAATATAGTAAAGAAGATTTTATATTGATTGGAATACCCTCAAATGATTTTTATCAAGAATATAGTGAAGAAAAGGATATAAAAAATTTTTGTGAGCTAACTTTTGGCGTGAACTTTCCTATGACTGGAATTACTACTGTTAGAGGAAAAAAAGCTCACCCATTCTATAAATGGGCAAAGTTAACATATGGGTCTAAAACAGTGCCAAAATGGAATTTTCATAAAATTTTAATTGACAAAGAAGGGAGGGTTGTAGATACCTATTCTTCCGTAACTAAACCAACCAGCGAGAAAATTATTAACAAAATTGATAATTTACTAGATTCTACTTTGCATTAATAGTAGATTAGATATTTGATAATTATATAATTAGTGGACCGCCCTACTCTAGTCTAAAGATGATATAATAAGCTCACAATGACAGAACAATCTATAGAGTTAATTGGAACTGTAGCTGCAATTTGTACAACTTTTTGTTTTAGCTTTCAATGTTATAAAGTATTTAAAACCAAATCGACAAAAGATATCTCTTTAATTATGTATATAGTATTTACAGTTGGAACAGCCAATTGGATTGCTTACGGATACTTTTTATCTGATCCAATTTTCTACAGTAATATTATAACGACAGCACTTTCACTCTATATTCTAGCTGCTAAAATAAAATACGGATAAGAACTTATAGCTAATTGCTACTCGCTAGTGTTTAATTCTTCATTGTCTTCTTCAGCTTCAGAATCTGCTTCCACACTTTCAACTTCAGCCGGTACAACTTCAGTTGTTTCTTCTTCACCAAACCACTGATCTTTTTTCTCTTTAACATAGGTACAGCTTGCTAAAGAAAGAAATAAAGCAAAAGACAAAATAAGTTTAATTCTAGTCATAAACTACCTCTAATCCTGATTTTATCACTATTGATTTGTAAGATGCAAGCAGTTTTGGATTGAAATTACACTTTGACTACTAAGTCTCTTGTGATTTCATTTAAATTTTTACAGCCTGAGAGAATCATTGTCTCAATTAACTCTTGTTTTAATATTTCTAATACGAGCTCAACCCCTTTTTGCCCTTTGTGTTGAAGCCCCCACAATAAAGGTCTGCCTATTTGTACAGCGTCAGCACCAAGAGCAATACATTTCAGAATATCTGTACCTCTTCTTATTCCTCCGTCAACGATTATAAGAGGTTCATACCCAACAGTATTTCTAATAGGCTCTATTTGTCTTAATGTTGGAACTGCAGTATCAAGTTGCCTTCCGCCATGATTGGAAATAACAATTCCGTCTGCACCGTAATTAAGCGCTTGAGTAGCATCGTCAGGTCTCAAAATGCCTTTAACTAAAACTGGTAATCCCGATTTTTCTTTAATCCAAGGTATAACTTCAAAAGTTAAAGAGGGATCAAATAAATTATCTGAATGAAGATTCATACTTGAACCACTATGTTCTTCCATTTTATCAAAATTCTCAAATTTTGTGCCAACAAAATTACCTAATCTTAAATTATCGGGCATTTTGAATGAATTTCTTTCATCTCTTTCTCTAGTGCCAAGACGTGGTGCGTCAACAGTGAAAACTATTGCTTTATACCCTAAGGCTTTGCAATCTTGAAGCATCTGGGAAGTAAAATCTCTGTCTTTTGAAAAGTAAAGTTGAAAGAACAATTTGTCATGCAATGGGCCTATTTCATGTATTGATCTGTTTGAGATCGTGCTATGAGTCATAATGGTATTTGAATTTTTAGCAGCTTTAGCTGTTCCACTCTCACCCTCTTCATGTGCCATCTGTTGCATTGCAACAGGAGCGATTAAAATTGGGCTATCAACTTTGAGACCCAATATAGTAGTTTTTAAATCAATTTTTGATACATCTCTTAAAAGCCTAGGGAGTAATTCATATTCATTAAATATAGACCTATTCCTTTTTAAAGTGACTTCGTCTCTTGCGCCGGAAGAATAATATCCTTCTATATCTTTTGGTAGTTTTTTGGTAAATTTTTTCTCTAAATCAAATAAATTAATAATCATAATTAAATAATATTATACCACTTTATGATATTGAAATTCCAAGATTAATGCTTACCTTCTAAATATGTCGCCGAAACGGGGCATGAAATTAAATCTCGCTTTATAGGAGGAAAATAAAAATGAGATTAGTAAAATATTCTACAAATCAATTAGATGATTTGTTTAGGCTTACACCATATTCTGTTGGGTTTGACAGCATGTTTGATAGGTTATTAAATACACCCGAAACTGCATCTGGTTCTTACCCACCGTATGACATTGTAAAAGTTGATTCAATGAATTACGAAATAAGAATGGCGCTTGCTGGATTCACAAAAGATGATATAAGCGTTAAGTATGAAGAAGGAACTGTAACTGTAGAGTCGGTTCATGAAAATGGTAAGTCTGAAGAGGTTCATCTGGTTCATGGCATTTCAAAAAGAAAGTTTAGAAGAGTCTTTACTCTTTCTGAAGACATGATAGTTAAAGCAGCAGGCCTTAAAGATGGAATGTTGTCTATCAAACTTGAAAGAATCTTACCAGAAGAAAAAAAACCAAGAACTATCAATATACAGTAATTCTTGTTTTTAAACCTAGGGGTTCTTCGGGACCCCTTAAGTTTCCAGTTTACCTTTTACGTTAAAGTGTCTTTGGCTTCTTCTTTCTTTTTCTAGTCCTTATTCTAGAACTTTCTTCGTCTTCATAAATATAATCAGACAAAACTTCCATGACTTCTTTTGTATACTCATTTCTTTTAATTTTAGGATTTATAGTCTGTGAATTTAAAGTAGCAATCTCTTCCCATAAGCCTTTTTTAGATAACTCTTTACTCATAACGTCCCTCATGGCATCTTTTGAGTCAGGAATTTTTGGAACTTTTTCTATATCTACTACTAGATCCATACCAGTCTCTGCCCCAGGTATCACAAAGGCTCCTTCTAAAGATCCATCTAAAAATTCTTCTTTATTCAAAAGAATCTGATCTTTTATCTCATCTATTTCTTTTGTAAGCTCGTTGTTCTTCTGTTTTAACAATACGTATCTATCAACTAAGTTTGCTGCATCTTTTATTGCTATATCATCTTTATTTTCTTCTAATCTATAAGTAGCACTCAGTTCAGGGCAAATGCGTCTATATCCGCAAGAAAAACATCGAAAGCCAGGCTTTTGAGTAAACTTTTTATCTTTTTTTAAAGTTTTAATTAAATCAATATAATGATTCTTTGTTTCTTCTACAGATTCTTTGGTTAGCACCCTATCAATTATTATTCCAGTATAAGGGTAGATGAGTTTAACTTTTATTCTCTTAATAGACTTGAACCTTTCTTGTTTCTGAATTGCAATCCCATAAAGATAAAGCTGTTTAAAAGAATTATCTAAAAACTTGTCGTTTGGGGGGTGCCTGCTAGTTTTATAGTCAACTATTATTACTTCATCTCCTTTAATATCTAACCTATCAATAGAACCCCTAAACTCAATCAATTCATCCTTATCATAAAAAATTTCTGGTAATACTTGCTCCTCTGTCTTGCATGCATCAAAATCTGTTTCTACACCAGACTTATAAAATTTTTTGTAATATCTTGATATGCAATTAAAACAAAAATTTTTAAAGGGGGCTAAATCTTTAACTTCTGCATTTATTACAATTTTCTGGTCCCTTCTTGATACTTCCTCTAGTTTCTCTTTCCACTTTACTTCAAATATATTCTTTATATCTTTAAAGGGTAAAATTCCATTTAAAGAAAAGTCTTTATACATTACTTCTAGGACATAATGGAAGACAGACCCAACAATAAGCTGAATGCCAATAAACTCTTGCTTGTTTCCCTTTTCTACATATCTAAACTTATAAGCCTTAGGGCATCCTTCGTATGCGCTAACTCTTGAATGGGACCATCTACTCTTCTCTTTGATCATAATGAATTGTCTCTGAATCTATATTATAATATTTTCAATGGAAATATACATTCTTGTTCTTGTTATTTGTATAGGTTTTTATCTGATAAATAAAAAATTAAATATGAAGTCTGATGATAATAATTCAGATGAAGTTAAAGAACTTAATGATCGACTCACTAAAGTATTAGGCAGAATGGAGTCTGACAATAAAAACTTAAGACAAGCTTTTATAGACGAGAAAGTAAATATGGAACAACTTGTTCTAAAGGTTGTTAAAGAAAATACTGAATCTCAAACTAAAAACTTTGAAAAAGAATCATCAACCTTAATTCAGAGCATTAATCAGCAAACTAAAGACTTTAATGATTACTTCACTAGAATAGACTCTACTATTGGTACACTTGACAACGTAACAAGAGAAATGAAGAGCGAAATCAATGATTTTTCAAAAATACTAGGTCCTAGTGCTAGCCTTGCAGGTGACTTAGGGGAATTTCAATTAGAAAATCTCTTTAAGTTTCATAACTTACAAAAAAATATTGACTATATGACACAAGTTAATGTCCCTACAACTGATGGTAAGTCATACCAACCAGATGCAATACTGATATCTGAAGATAAGTGTTTAATAATTGACTCAAAAGCAACGGCAAATCTTGAAGTTATAAAAGAACTTAAAAATGAAGAAACTTCCAAAGAAAGAATGGAAGAAATTAGAAGAGACATAAAAGACAAAGTATCTAATGAAGCAAAGAAGTTATCAAAAAAAGAATATCAAAATCTTACGGTTAATGGAAAATCAACACCAGAATTCATAGTTATGTTTATACCCAACGAGAATGTTTACTTAATTGTGAAAGAATTAATAGATAAAGAAACTAACAAAATAGAAGCTGGTGTTATTATGGCTGGCCCAGATAATCTTAATTTTATAATACTAATGTGGGCATACATTAACGGAATACTTAAAGTTCAAAGTCAGTTTGAAGAGATAAGGAACGTTGCATCGGAAATACATAAACATGTTGCAAATACTTCAGGTACATTAGTCAAACTTAGAGGGTCTATAGCTTCCACTGTTCAAAATTGGCATGATCTTGTAGCAAATATTGAGGGAAGCATAATTCCTTCTGCTAAAAAACTTGAAAAAATGGGTATTAAATCAGCTAAAGAAATTTTAAAAGTTGAAGAAATTACTAATCCTGTAAGAGAACTTAAAAAATTAGCTAAAGACTCTAAGGAACCAGAGCAAGCAAAATTAGACTTATCAAGCAAGGAATAAGTATTTAATTGTATTTACCGAATACTCCTATATAGTTCAGACAACTTGAAAAAAATCAATAACGCCAATCATCCTACTTTTAGAGAATTTGCCTTATCTGAGGACCTAAATAAATCCATAAAAAATATGGGATTTTCTCAACCCACACCGATACAGGCAGAAGCAATTCCAGTTGCTTTAAAAGGCAAAGACATATTAGGCTCTGCCCAAACAGGTAGCGGCAAGACTGCTGCCTTCAGTATTCCAATAATAGAGAGACTAAAAAAAGACAATAAAAGCATGGGGGTAGTTCTCGCTCCTACAAGAGAATTAGCAAAGCAAATATATGAAGTAGTCAGGGAGCTTCTAAGCTACAAAAATAAAATAAAAATAGTCTCTTTAATAGGTGGAGAGTCAATAAATGCTCAATTAGGTGCCTTAAAAAGAAGTCCTAGAATTATAATAGGAACTCCTGGTAGAATTAATGACCATTTAAATAGAAAATCTTTATCTCTTAAAAATACAAAAATACTTGTTCTTGATGAAACTGACAGGATGCTTGATATGGGTTTCGGAATACAGATTGCCGAAATTATTAATCACATTCCTTCAGACAGACAAACATTAATGTTCTCTGCAACCATACCAGCAGACATTTCAAAGCTTGCAGACAAATACTTAATTGCTCCCAAAAGAATAAGTGTTGGAGTGGAAAATGAAATTCCAAAGAACTTAAAACAAGAAGTATTAAAAATTAAATCAAACGAGAAATACAACCAACTAGTCAATGAGCTAAAAAGCAGAAAAGGATCCATCTTAGTATTTATGAAAACCAAATATGCTTGTGACAGAATGGCTAAAAAGCTATCATTTGATGACATAAAGTCAGTTGGAATTCATGGAGACCTAAAACAAAACAAAAGAAATAGAATTATTTCAGATTTCAGAAATAACAAATTCTTAATACTAATAGCTACAGATGTAGTATGCAGAGGCCTTGATGTCCCTCAAATTGAACATGTCATAAACTTTGACTTGCCTCAAGTACCAGAGGATTTTATTCATAGAATTGGAAGGACAGCAAGAGCAGGTTTACCAGGAAATGTTCTTACCCTTATAACCTCAACTGACCATCTTAAATGGAGAGCAATACAGAAACTTCTTAGCCCTAAGGAAAAAAGTAAAATACGTGATATTTCAACAAAGAACTTAAAAATTGAAGAAAAAGAATTAGAGCCAAGAAATAAAAGAATCGTAAGCAAGAAGGGTTCAAAGAAAAAATACACTAAGAACATTCAAAATAAGAAAATTTATGAAAAGCCTAAGAGTCGAAAAATTAAGACCAAAAGAAAAGAGTTGGGACTTTCAAAAGCTGATAATAGAGCTAAATTTTTAGATGAAAAGCTCGTATACAAGATAATCAATGAAAAATAAGGGATAAAAATAAACCTATTGCCTTTCTTTAAAAGATTTTATAAAATAAAATTATGTTTAAGACTCCTTTTCCAATTCTTATATTAACTTTCTTGTTGAGTTTAAGTGTTTCTGTTTCTTCTACTACATTGAAAGAAGAAGAAAAAATGATTTATGATGAATATAGTAAAGCAAGAAGCGAATTCAATGCTTTTAACAAAAATCAAAAGGCTTATCTATTAGCAAAGGCCTCTGAATATGCAGAGGAATCATATTCAAGTGCCTCCTCTAAATCTAAGTATTCATTCTTTAGGAATTCAGAGGGATCCATCGGCTTTTCAGAAGATTCTGATGGTAAAACATTAATTGACTTTTCTATCTTAACTGTGGTGCCTATAAAACAATCAGACGATCTTAAACATACTTTCTTCACACAATTAAATGCAATGTCCGTTGAGCAATTTCAAGATAGAAGAATTGGAACAAATGTTGGATTAGGCTATAGAAATTACAATAGCAATCAAAACCTTGTTCTAGGGCTTAACTCCTTTTACGATTACGAATTTGACTCTGAGCATTACAGAGTTGGTTTTGGTGGGGAAATAAAAAAAGACTTACTTGATATAAATATTAATTATTATGAAGCGATGAGTGGAACAAAGGAAATTACTATTGATAATGTGGTAGGAAACGAGAAAGCATTAGATGGTTTCGATATAGAAGCAGGTCACCCTCTTCCTTATTTGCCTTGGGCAAAAGCCTTTGTCTCATACTACAAATTCGAAGGTAACATTGGAGAAGATCCTAAAGGAGCTAGATATTCTACAGAGCTATACTTGCACCCTCATTTAACTGCAGAGGTTGGCTATGCTGACGATAGGCAAAAAGATGGAATAGATGAAAACTACTGGTTTGTTAAAGTTTCACTCTCTATAGCTGAAACTAATGAGCCTACTCTACTTGGACCTGACGGTCAGCTTTACTCTAGTAAAATATTTGGAACAAGAGACGTAAAATCAACATTACTTAAAAAAGTTAGAAGACAAAATAAAATTAGAGTAGAAAGAATAGGAACCGGCGCTATGCAGGTTGGAGGTAATTAATATGAGGATTTATAAATATTTAATTATTTTTTTATTTTTGTTTTTAATGCCAGCCAACAATGCATTATCTTGTGCTTGTTCTGGTAAGACTTCTGTGCAAGTTCAAGCATGTACGAACTCTGAGTATGGTAATAGCACTTGTACTACCAGTGCTTCTGTATATAAAATGACAGTGACTAGTGGCGAATTTTACAATTCTACTACCGGTGAAAGATGGGAATTAAAAAGTGGTAATGCAACCTATGACATCGCTACCCAAAAATTTGATTATGTCCCAACTATTAGCAATATTAAGCCTGGTACATATGACCAATTTAGAGGCTATGCTGACAATGTATTTACTGTGAAAGGTTATTTTACAACTACTGACAGTAAGAGCTGTGTAACATATGGGAGCCAAGACAGCACATATGGTGATTTTAGAGATAGTGGTATTGGTACACTGGGTAATTTAACTGAAGGTACTCTAACTACAAAAAACTTTGGTTCAAGCACATATGCGACTACAGACCCAAGCGGCAATTTAGTTGAGTTGATTGATAGTTCAGGAAATAGATCAGTATCTGATAACGCTTCAGATAGAATACGTGTAGTTTACACTCTACCTTCTAAACTAACACTGGTAGAGACAGACAAAATTGAAGTAAAAATGTATCTTAAACCTACGACAGCAATTAGAACAACATTTGCAACTTCTGATGGCGCTGGTAAATATAATTGCACTGCAGTTGGTATTAGAGCACCAATATTTACTATGTCAGTTACCAGAACACCGATGCAATAGTTTTTACAATTATTGTCACAGTTACTGAGTCATGATAAAAAATAATTCAAAGTTTTACCTTTTTTAATTATTTAGTTACTATACAAAAATGTTTTTTCGAATATTTCTACTATTGATTTTGTTTATTTCATGTGCCACTACAAACACTAAGGCGCCTCAGTCTGAGAATAAAGACAATGACAGCTACATAGAAAGCTCAGATAAAATTAAGGAAATTAGAAAAACAACAACTAGCAAAGATAAAACTTCGAAAGAAAAGATTAAAGAAATTGTGACACCTTCTAATAATTAAAGTAAATTTTCGTTTAATAATAATTTAAAAATGTTATTTTATAGTTATGAATTTCCTTGAAACGTTTAACCAATTTTATAATTCAGCAGTTAAACATTTAGAGATTCCAGATGGTCTTTCTGCTCAAATACAATCCTGTGACTCTGTCTACCACTTAAGGTTTCCTATAACACTAGACAATGGTCAAATAGAAGTTATCGAAGCTTGGCATGGAGAACATAGTCATCATATGAGCCCACTCAAAGGTGGAATTAGATTTAGTAGTGTAGTAAACGAGGACGAAGTTAGAGCTCTTGCTTCATTGATGACTTTTAAATGTGCTCTTGTAAATGTCCCATTTGGTGGTGGCAAAGGGGGTATAAAGATTGATTCAAAAGACTACTCCTTAGATGAACTTGAAAAAATAACCAGAAGGTATACATATGAATTGTATTCAAGAAACTCTCTTGGACCAAACACCTATGTCCCAGCAACGGACTATGGTACTACATCTAGAGAGATGAGTTGGATATATAGCACATTTAAAACCCTCTCAAATTCGAACATAGATTCAGCTGCAGCTGTAACATCGAAGAATATTACACAGGGTGGAGTCAAAGGCAGAAAAGAAGCTACTGGTAGGGGTGTCTTTATTGGACTGAGAGAGCTTCTAAGTGACAAGAAGGAAATGGCTAAGATTGGATTAAAAGCCGGGTTAAAGAACAAGAAAGTTATAGTACAAGGGTTTGGAAATGTGGGATACCATGCTGCTCTTTTTTTAAATAAAGCTGGGGCAAAAATTATAGGTATCTGTGAATACAACGGATCTATATATAATTCTAAAGGATTAGACCCTGATAAAGTTAAGAATCACTTAAAAAGCGGGAACTCTATTGTTAAATTTGAAGACTGTGAGTCCTTTAAAGACCCGTATCATGTATTTTACGAAGAATGTGACATATTGGTACCTGCAGCCCTAGAAGAAGTGATCAATGAAGCAAATATGTATAAATTAAAAGCAAAGATAATTGCAGAGGGAGCCAATGGGCCTATTACTTTTGAGGCTGACGAATATTTATCAAAAAACAATGTAGTAATACTTCCTGATTTATATTTAAACTCTGGGGGAGTTATTGTCTCCTACTTTGAGTGGCTTAAAAATCTCAACCATGTTAGATGGGGAAGAATAGAAAACAATGGGAACACTGAGATGAAAGAAGTCGACTTAATTAATAACGCTTTAAATGAGACCATGTGCCAAGCATTCGATGAAATAAAAACAAAGAGAGATAATGCGAAATCAAAAATCAGCTACAGAGAAGCTGCATACAAAATTGGTATTGAGAAGATTGCTAACACTTATATTGAAATGGGTATTTTCCCATAACTATTCTCAATTTTTTTATTCATATTCTGAACGAGCTAATGCACATGCGCAATTTTGACAAAATGGATTTATATCTGGCAATTTCTTAGAATTTAATACACTAATCATTTCATCAATCTTCTCCTCAATCCAATGTGTTTTAAGCCTATAAGGAACTAATGTTTCATCGAAAATAAGCTTACTATTAAAGCCTGTCTCATGCTTTCTACAATTTGCTACATAGAAAAAAGCTGTTTTTGAAACAAGAAAATTATTCATTAAAAACAAATAAGCATAAAAATCTAATTGGATCTTATAGTTTTCATGATAAATACTAGATAGGTAATCTTCGGTTGTGACTGGTCTCGAACTAGATTGTGATTTGTAATCAACTATTATAATTTCCTGTGTTTCATTGTTATACCAAAGGTCATCAATTCCACCTTTTAAAGTAATATTCGAATCTTTATATTTATATTTAATACCTCGTCTAAGCGCATCCCTCCATTCATCCATCCGAACATCTTTATAAGGAACAATATTTTCAAGATTACTTTTTAGCATTATTCTGTGTGGTATTTGTTTCTCACGACAAATATCAAATTCTTTTTTTAATAAATCATCTACTGTGCTATTTAATGTCCAACCAGGCATATCGGGGACTTTAACACCCAGGACTCTATCAAAATAAAAACACCTTTTGCAAGATAAAAAATCAGAGAACTTGCCCCTACTGAGCTCAAAGGGGGTATTCTGATCGTATATAGAACGTTTTTGGACCCTTTTCCCTGTAGCTTCCGTAAGAACTCCCTTATTGCTTCTATTTATGGATATCATTAAAAAACTCTATATTAATATATAAAAACTTTTTGGTTATAAAAATCAAGTGTTTTAGTGTAAAATTTGATATGGATGAAACTAAAACAAAATTTAAAATAGGGCAAATCATTAAACACAAGTTATTTGATTATACGGGAGTAATTTTCGATATTGATCCTGTATATGAAGGTACCGAAGAGTGGTATGAAAAAATGGCCCAAACTAAGCCACCCAAAGATAGCCCTTGGTGTCATGTCCTAGTTGGAGATGATGACAAAACAACCTACGTAGCAGAAAAAAATATAGAGGAAGTATTGAATCCTAAGCCTATTAAGCACCCAATGGTTGAATATATTTTCGAAGAGTTTGATGGAAAAGAATATCAACTAAAGTTTAAAGCTAATTGATGAAAATCGCATTAAAAAAATTAAATAAAAAAATTATAGATTGCCATAAATGTTCTAGGCTAGTTAGCTTTAGAAAAAAAATATCTCAAGATAAAAGAAAGCAGTATGAGCATGAAATCTATTGGGGAAAGCCTATAACAGGTTTTGGTGATGAGAATGCTGAAATAGTGCTAATAGGATTAGCTCCAGCTGCTCACGGTGGAACAAGGACAGGTAGAGTTTTTACTGGAGATAAGTCATCAGATTTTCTTTTTAAATGTCTATACAAAGCAAAATTAAGCAATCAGGCTTTTTCTATTAGAAAAGATGACAACCTTAAACTAAAAAACGCATATATAACGACATCCTTAAAGTGTGTACCTCCTCAAGACAAACCAACAAGCCTAGAAGTTACCAACTGTTCTAATTATCTAAAAGAAGAACTTTTGATACTAAAAAATTCAAAAGTAATAATAGCATTAGGGAAAATCGCTTTTGATTCATATATAAAATTCTATAAGAATAATTATGATAATTTCAAAGAATCGATAAAATTTAAACATGGATTAGTTTTTACATTACCTAATGGAACAAAAGTTGTTGGATGCTATCATCCTAGTCCAAGAAACGTTAACACTAAGCGATTGAACGAAGATATGATGATAAATTTATTTATAAGAGTACAAAAATTAGTATAATAGAAGGAGTTAAAAGACCGAAGATATTGTATTTTATTTTTTTGAAAGTAAAATTTATTTCATATTTATAGTCTTAACTTATTTTATATGTCTATTAAAAAACCCAAAGCTTGCCTAGCATCTGAATTCTCCTCTTCTGATCCATTCAATTCCCATCCGCTGGTTAACATTCTTAACATAAATTGTTTGTTGTAAATAAACGCAAATATCAAGTTAGAAAGTCCTAAAGTAAAAATAGAGAAGACCACATGAAGGATAGCTATACCTAGTTCACCTCTATATATTGGTATAAAGAAACCAAAAAATAAATATGTCCAACTAAAACCATATTTACCATATTTAACTATTCCAGACTTTTTGTGTTTAATTTGTATCTTTATAGACATATTATCTATAATGATAAATTTTCAGGCAATCATCAAGTTTCCTTTGTTTCATGCTAAAGTTATAAAATGAAGATTTGTGAAATTGTTTCTAACTCTACATATAAGAGAGTGTTAATAACTATTGCTGAAAAACAGGGAGTTGTTGACTACTGGTGGTCATCTGAACTAGAAGATGGTCGTCAAGTCTTCACAATGGTTGTCACAGATGACTCTCGGCAATCCGTTTTAGACTCCTTACAAACTTTATTTGAGGATGATAGTAAAGCCAAAATTCTAATACTTCCGGTTGATGCATCAATACCAAGAATGCAAGAAGAGGTAAAAGAAAAAAGCGACATTAAGCAAAAATCAACAAGAGAGGAGCTTTATGAAAGGGTTGTCAAAGGTGTCGATTTAAACCTTAATTTCATTTTAATGGTCATCCTCTCATCTATAGTTGTCACAATTGGGCTTTCAGAAGACAATATAGCTGTAGTTGTGGGAGCAATGGTTATAGCTCCTTTATTAGGTCCCAACATTGCCCTATCTTTTGCTGCATCCATAGGAAACAAGTCACTTATGTTGTCTTCTCTGAAATCTGTAGTAATTGGTATAGTTATTTCAGTTTTATTGTGCTTTTTGATTTCAAAGATGACAAATCTAAATTATCAAAGCTCTGAGATTATTTCAAGGACAGATATTGGAATTGGCGACATTGTTCTAGCATTAGCTTCCGGAGCTGCTGCTGCACTATCAATGACCACTGGCATATCAGCATCGCTTGTTGGGGTTATGGTTTCTGTAGCTCTCCTTCCTCCAGCAGCATGCTTTTCAATATTATTAGCAAATGGTAAATTCGAACTCGCATTCGGTGCTTTTCTGCTCCTAATAATAAATACAGTATGTGTTCAACTAGCGGGGAACCTGGTTTTTATCTCCCAAGGAATTAGAGCAAGAACATTCGAGGAAAGAGAGGAAGCGAAAGGTAACATTAGAATATTTATAATGTTTTGGCTTGTTATCGTTTCACTTTTAGCATTAATATTGGTGCTATAAAACTTATTTAATCAGCAGAAAACTTTTATAAATTAAATCACCATTCTTCGTTAACATAGAATGGTCGTCAGACATTAAAACTAAAATAATTTCATTTTTACCTTTCTTTAAATATCTATCTTCTACTATGAAAGTCTCAGAATCATACATAACATTTTCATTATTTATTATTAAAATAAAGTGTCCCGCGTTAGTATCGGCTTTAAGATCAGATCTGGAACTAAATTTACTTAGTACGAAATTTTTAACTTCTATTCTAGCTTCATACTCTGAAGCTCCTTTTTTCTTAATAACGAACTGATTAATTTCTGGATAAGGCTTCTTAGCCTCCAAAAGCTTCTCATGATTGGAATGAGAAAAAGATTGCAAAACTAATAAAAAAAAGATACAAAGAAAGTTTAAAAACTTAGATAGCATATTTTAAGAATAATCATTTCTTAAAAGAATTTCTATAAACTATGCAAATTCACCAGCAATTTTTTGACACCATTGCTCTATTCTTTCTTCTGTTAACTCCGGTTCATTATCATTATCAATACCTAAACCTACGAAGTTTTCTCCAACTTGAGCTTTAGAGTAGTCAAAACTATATGATTCAACGGGCCAATACCCTATTGTTAGGCCGCCCTTCTCGCTAATTTTTTCTTCCAAGGTACCTAAAGCATCTAAAAAAGTTCCTGAGTAAACATGTTGATCACCACAACCAAAATAAGCAACCTTTTTAGATGAGAAGTCAATATTGTCTAATTCGTCAAATTTAGACCTCCAGTCTTCTTGCAATAGCCCTATATCCCATGTTGGGCAACCTATGATTAAATTATCAAAATTACTCATGGATGAAAGTGGTTCTTTATAAATATCAAACAATTCAATTTCAAAGCCATCCATATTATCTTTAATTAAATCAGCTGCATCTTGAGTTGATGCGCTAGTAGTACCGTAAAATAAACCTATTTTTATCATAAACCCTCTCAAAAATTAATGTGGACCTAACAAGTCGTTAATTAAGTTAATCTAATATAAACAAAAATCAAGAGAAAAATAAATAAATAAATTTAAAGAACATACCAAATAATGACCACAAAAAGTCCTATAATTAAGGCATAAGGAATAAGACCGCTTCCCAGAGATCCTAAGGGACCCATAGCTTTATCATATTTCTTTAAATACTCAGCTTTTGAACTTTGTTTTTTTCTTTTTTCCATAATGAACTCCTTTTTATTTATTGTATTCAATGTCTAACAAATGTCAAACTTTTTAAGTAAAATTTATTATAAACTTGGACAGAGTGGTTAAATTGTTAAATAAAATTAAAAGTAGGTATAATAAAAATTGCGAGGTGTTTTATGACAAAAAATAGTCTTTTTCTTTTTATTTTTCTTTTTATTTTTTTACCACTAACATCCTTTTCATCAAACTGTGTTTTAGATGTTGAAGCAAATGGCATGATGCAATTTGACACAAAGTTAATCGAAATTGATTCAAGCTGCCCTGAGTTTAGCATTAACCTTAAAAATACAGGTAATTTAGATGTTAAATTAGCTGGTCACAATATTGTTATAACAAAAGCTGTAGATTTCGAATATGTAACATCAATTGTTAATCCCGCCGAAGGACTAGATAATGGCTATCTTCCTAAAGATAGTAAAGTTTTGTTCAAGACAAAATTTCTTGGCCCAAATGAAACAACAATCTTGAAAGTTGATACTAAAAAATTAGTAAAAGGTGAAAAATACACTTTTTTCTGCAGCTTTCTTGGACATTGGGGTGTCATGAAAGGGGATTTAGTTTTAAAATAATCAGAAATAAAACTTTAAACCTATTAAAGCTGTATATGGTTTAATATCTACCTCTTTATATCCGGCTACATGTGAATCTTTATCAAATTCTACTGACTTCACAGTAAGAGATTTAGCTTCGAGGAATAGTGAAATTGTTTTGTTTATTTCATGCTCAACGCCAACCAAGTACTGGTAGGAAATATTTCCAGCATCAGTGAATGATCTGAATGTTTCATTTGCATCAACCCTTTGACCAGTTATTCCAGATTCATCCAAATCAACTTTGTGTGCAACACCAATCCCTGCTCCTAGATAAACAGATGTATCATTAAAATCTAAAGCTCTTGGGTAGTACAATCCATTTATTAAAACAACAGTAATACTCAAATCGCCACTAGTAGACTTATTTAAAGTGTCGGATGTGAAAGTATCAACGTCGCTGACTAGGTTTTCAATAGACATCTCAACAGCAAAACTATCAAACTTGCTGCCGAAAGCAACAGCGAAAGTTGATCCTGTTTCAAATTTCATATCAAATAAGGCATTAGGGAAAGTTTGATCAATACTATATAGACCTTCTCCTTGTTGCTTAACATTATTAATATCTGGAACCATATTAAGACCATAGCCTACTCTTATATATGACCTATCTAATAAGATTGGTTTATCCTCGTAAGAATTAGAGGTATAAGGTGTAAAAATTAAAATCAAAAAAACTAATAAATATTTATGCATGATTTAATACTCCTAAAGTTTTAAGTATATAAAATAATCTCTCAGAAACAAGCATAAAAATAGTATTTCTGTTTGAATCTTTTCAATAATTACTAGAAAATAGTATAATTTACTTATGAGGCCAATATGGACAACTCTTTTTTTTATTTTTTTTACAATACCCGCAGCTTTGTATTACAAGGAAATATATGATTTTCTTCAGACAGTAATGAGTTTTTTTAAATAAAAGCAATAATAACAATTATTTTCTAAGAAATGTTATGATTAGTTGATGAATACGTTAAAGCAATTACTTCAGCTAATTAAAGATAGATATATTGCGGCGACAATAATCCTTGCAGGTATCATTCTTATTATTTTAGGTATATAAATATGAAATCTAAAATTCCATTAACCTTAACTTACTTTAGAATATTAATTATTCCTTTTTTTATTTTTGTCTTCTTCTTACCAGGTGATATGGGTAGATGGTCATCATGCTGGTTGTTCGTTCTCGCAGGATTCACTGACTACTTAGATGGCAAGCTTGCAAGATCGCTAAATGAAGAATCAAAATTAGGGGCTCTTCTTGACCCAATAGCTGATAAGATAATTGTTTCTGTTGCATTACTATTACTTGTTCATGATAAAACAATTAGTGATTTATCTTTATATGCAAGCATCATAATAATAAGTAGAGAAATCTTAGTTTCTGGCCTTAGAGAGTTCTTGGCAAAACTTCAGGTGTCGCTACCTGTATCAAGTTTATCAAAGGCAAAAACATTTATTCAAATGTTTGCAATATCGGTCTTGCTATCAGGTGAGCCTGGCAATCAACTTCTTTTAGGCTACGGTAGAGACTTAGGAATAGTAAGCCTTTGGGTCTCTGCTATCATTACAGTTTATACAGGTTATAGATACTTGGTTAAAGGCCTCAAGCATACTTAATCTAAAGATTTAACAAACTTTCTTATTGCTTCAATCATTTGATCGTCAAATCTCATCATGTGGTCATCGCTGACGAAATACGATCTACTCTTATATTTTAGTGAAGCAAAAATCTCTTGTCCCATATAAAAGGGAACTAAGGTGTCATCTCTACCATGTAAAACCAGAGAGGGAATATTTATATTTGATGTCTTATTCATTGATTCAAACTTGTCCTTCAAGATAAGTTCTATTGGCAAATAAGGGAATTTGAGTTTTCCCATGCTAATGATAGATGTAAAAGGTGACTCAAGAATAACCCCGGCGTAATTACTTCCCTGAGAAATTTCTATTGCTATAGCAGTCCCTAAAGACTCTCCATATATTATTATGTCTTCACTCTTAATTCCATTAGAATTAAGCCACTTGACCGCAGATATTGCATCATCATAAAGTCCTTTTTCAGAAGGAAGGCCATGATTACCGCTAAATCCTCTCCAGGTTATCGCTAAGAAGTTTAAGCCTAAATCACTAAAGGCATTTAATTTGTATATCCGACTTTTAAGTGTCCCTGCGTTTCCATGAAGAAATAAAATAAATTTTTCACCCGGATTATTATTATGAAACCAAGATTTTAAGGCTATTTCATTTGTTGAATTAATCGAAACAACCTCATTATTAAATTTAATTGTTTCGTTGGTTAGATAATTGTCTTCATTTGGAAAATAAAGAAAGCTTCTCTGAGTAAAATACATTAAAAGCACTACAGTTAAATAAAGAAAAGCAATAAAAATCAGTAAATAAGATTTTAAACCCATGGAAATAGTATATTGCATTTTTTAAGAAAATTATCATATAATAGCTTATGAGATATTTTTCACTTATTTTGTTTGTAACAGCGCTAGTAATTTCTTGTTCTGCTTATAAATAATCTTAAAATTAAATGGTTGGTTCACCGAAGTGGCCACTTACCCTTTTGATGTCTATGGAATAGCGATTATTTTCACTTATTTCTATAACTACGTATCCAGGATTAACTTTATCTAGTGAAAACTTACTTTGATTTGAATTGAGCTGAAAACTTGTCGACGGACTTGTTAAGAATAGAGTTCCATTGACTAACTGCTCTGACTTTAAATGAACGTGTCCACTTATGACAATCTTTAAATTTTTTAAACTTGATAGCTTCTTAACTATATTTTTGTAATCTTTAGTTATATATAAATCAATCCAAGCTGAATTTGTTAAAGTTAAGTTGTGGTGAGTGCAAACTATAAAATCCTTGTCTTTCAAGCTTTTTATCTCATTATACAAACTGTCGAAATCTTTGTCTGACACTTCACCATGTATCTTACCTTTACTATAAGTTTCTAATGGTCTGATTTCCCAATTAAAGATAGACAAACTATTAAGGGAATCCTTAGCCAGCTGTTTATATAAATCGTCATCGCTATCATGGTTTCCTCTAATGAATAATTTACAACCAATCAATCTGGCAATTTGCTTTTGCAAGAAGGTAAAGGATTCTACGCTTAGGTCTTCTAGTAAATCTCCGCCAAGAATAAAATATTCAGCATCTGGGTGATTCTGTAGAATGTCTGATATTACAGCATCAAGGGAGCTAAACGTGTCTAAACCAAAAAAGGGTTTATTGGAAACAAGATGGAAGTCTGATAAAAAAATTAATTTTGAACTTCTCATACTTTTTACTTTACAGTTAACAAAGGATTTAACAATAAAATAAAATCAGTTACGATAGAGCATGAATAAATATACAGCTGAGTTTTATGGTACTTTTTTATTGCTTCTAGCAATCGTTAGCACTGAAATGTTAATGAGGTCTATTGATGCCCCACCCTATCTAACGTTATTAACAATTGCTGCATCCGCTAGTGCTATTCTTTACTGTAATATAACTTTATTCATGAAAGTTTCTGGTTCTCATTTTAATCCTGCAGTTTCTTTAATGATGTACATACGAGGAAATCTTTCTTTGAGAGATTTTTCATATTACACATTAATGCAAATCCTTGGTGGAGTAATGGGAGTATTCGCCGCTCATTTAATGTTTGCTGAACCTGCATTCTCTATTTCTGTAATTGATAGATCGGCAAACAACATTATCTTGGGGGAATTCATTGCGACTATTGGTTTACTAATTGTAATTATTCACGGTGATAGATTCTCTCCTGATAAGCTTCCTGCATTAGTTGGAACGTACATATTAGCGGCAACATTTTTCACTTCATCGACTTGTTTCGCCAACCCCGCGGTTTCTATTTCTAGAATTTTTACAAATTCTCCAGTTGGAATAGACGCTGCTTCCTTAGTGTGTTTTCTTTTAGTTGAGTTTCTGGCTGTTTTTATAGTTTCTAAATCAATAGAATAAGTCTTAATGTTTGGCTATTAAGTTTTTTAAGGAATCATCCATATCAGCATTTTCTTTAACAAATTCAACGGAGGATCCAATTTTTTGACTAATTACGTGAAAAGCCAAGAATAATGACTTGGAATCAGTTAAGCATTTAAAATAATCTAATTTGCGCAATTCTTTCATTAGAAGACTTAATGCCTGATTTTCTATATCTTTTTCACTCATGAAGCCCTTAATCTGACATGATTTAAATTGAATGTCAAGTACTGTTTATTTATTTTTTATTAAAATTGATTGTTTTTAGATGAATTTTTTACTAGAATAGTAGTGGTTAAAAAATGTTTTAGTATAAGGAGTTTTCACAATGATTGGTGAATCTATTAATTTCATGATTACTGGCATGTCTGTTGTTTTCATGTTCTTAGTAATAATGGTATTTGTTCTAAAGGCACAAGGTGCTTTAGTTGGTTCTTTTTTTAATAAAGAAGAATCAAAAAATTCTTCATCAAATGATAAGGATCAACTTGGTGCAGAAAAGGTAGCAATAATATCTGCTGCTGTAAAACATCACATAGAACAAACAAAAAAACCTTAGTTAATATTTCATCATTATTTTAAAAAATATTATGAGCAAAAAATATATTGATATTATGGATACAACTTTCAGAGACGGATTTCAGTCAGTCTTTGGAGGAAGGGTTTTGATGGAAGACTTTCTTCCTGCTGTTGAAGAAGCAAAAAAAGCAGGGATAACTCATTTTGAATTTGGTGGAGGTGCGCGATTCCAAAGCCTATTCTTCTATTTGAATGAGAATGCTTTTGATATGATGGATAAATTCCGAGAGATTACTGGACCTGAAGCGAATCTTCAAACTTTATCTAGAGGAATAAATACTGTTGCTCTAGATACAGGCAGCAGAGAAATTATAGACCTTCATGCAAAATTGTTTAAGAAACATGGAACTACAACAATAAGAAATTTTGATGCTTTAAATGATGTTTCAAATATGCAATATAGTGCTGAATGTATTAATAAGCATGGTCTTAAGCATGAAGCTGTTATAACAATGATGGATTTGCCACCTGGATGTGTAGGTGCTCACAATGCAGAATTTTATGAAAAGATACTGAGGCAAATTCTTGATTCTGGAATAAAATTTAGTTCATTGTGCTTTAAAGATGCTAGCGGAACTGCTCACCCAAAGAAAGTTTATGACACTATCAAAATGGCCAGAGAAATACTCCCAAAAGATACTCATATCAGATTTCATACTCACGAAAGCGCAGGTATAAGCGTATCATGCTATTTGGCTGCATTAGAAGCTGGTGCAGATGGTATAGATACTGCAATTTCACCAGTTTCTGGCGGCACTAGTCAGCCGGATATATTAACAATGCTTCATGCGACTAAAAATACAAATTTTAACCTTAGTAACCTAGAATCTTCTAAGTTAATGAAAGTAAAAGAAGCCCTTGCCTTATTGCTTAAAGATTATTATGTACCAAGGGAAGCGAAAAGAGTTTCGCCACTAATTCCCTTTTCACCAATGCCAGGTGGCGCTTTAACTGCCAACACTCAAATGATGAGAGATAATAATATCCTGCACAAATACCCGGAAGTGATATCAGCTATGGGTGAAGTTGTAGAGAAAGGTGGATATGGAACGTCTGTAACACCAGTATCACAATTTTATTGGCAACAAGCATTTAGCAATGTCATGTTCGGCAAATGGAAAAAGATTTCTGATGGTTATGGAAGAATGGTTTTAGGATATTTTGGTAAAACACCCACAGAACCTGACCCAGAGATTGTGAAGCTTGCTTCAGAACAGCTTTCGTTAGAACCAACAAAACAAAACCCTTTAGATATTGCCGATAAAGATGAAAAGAAAAGCATCAACTATTGGAAAGATGTTCTAGTTAAAGAAGGACTTGAAACGTCTGAGGAGAACATCTTTATTGCTGCTTCTTGTGCTGAGAAAGGAATAGAGTTTCTTCAAGGAAAGACTAAAGTTAATGTCAGGAAGAATGTTCCTGAAGAAGAGGAAATCACCAAACAAACAAAGTCATCCAAAAGTGAAATATCAACTTATACAATATTACTTGATGGTGAATCCTATAACGTTCAAGTGGCTTCAGGTTCAGATGCAGATGTTGCATCTACGCTTGGCAAAGTAGAAGTCACAGGAATTAAAAAGACTGAAGCAAAAACTAATGAGGATGAAGGAAAAAAATCAAGCGGAACCGACATAAATGTATTTGCTCCAATAAATGGTGTTGTTTTTAAAATATTATGTTCACCAGGAGACAAAGTAACCGCGGATCAAACAGTTGTGGTTCTAGAATCTATGAAAATGGAAATAGATGTAAAAGCTGGAATTGACGGAACGGTAGGCTCTATCAATGTGAATAAGGGCCAAAATGTTGAAGAAGGAGATGGAATTTTACTGATTTCTTAAAATTATGAAACTTTTAAAAACCCTTTTCTTTATATTTATTTGCACTACAGTCTTGTGTGCGTGTATCACTTATACTTCCCATGCTGCCTCTAAGTCCGCAACAACTTCAGAATCATCATCTTATCAAAAGAAAAATGTTAAAGAGCTCTTTAAAAGTTTCTATCGATCAACAGGAGTCTATGAGTTCTTAAACCCTGTTGAAGGCAAACTAGGTCCAGAAAAAAAGACTCCTATGTCCAAATTCTCACAAAGTTCAGGAAGAATTATAATGATTTTTGTTTGTTTATTGCTATTCTATCTGGCAATAAAGAAAGACTTTGAGCCACTGTTACTTTTACCAATTGGATTTGGTGGGGTGCTAGCCAATATCCCCATTGCTGAAATAGGCGGGCCAAATGGCTTCCTGGGAATTCTTTATGATATGGGGGTTAAAAATGGCCTCTTTCCCATAATTATATTTATGGGAGTAGGTGCAATGACGGATTTCGGACCATTAATTGCTAATCCTAAAACTGCCCTTCTTGGTGCAGCAGCTCAATTTGGAATTTTTGGAACTTTGGTTGGTGCTGTCGTACTAACACAAACTACAGATATAATTAATTTCTCTTTACAAGATTCTGCTGCCATAAGTATTATTGGTGGTGCAGATGGGCCTACTGCTATTTTCATAGCTTCGAGATTAGCTCCTGACTTATTAGGTGCTATAGCTGTTGCTGCTTATTCCTATATGGCATTAGTACCTATTATTCAACCACCTATAATGAAACTTCTTACAACAAGTGAGGAGAGGAAGATTAAAATGGTTCAGCTTAGGAAAGTACATAAATTAGAAAAAATTCTTTTTCCAATAACTTTATTGATTCTTTGTATACTCGTACTTCCGGATGCTACCCCTTTAGTTGGCGCACTTTGTTTCGGTAATTTTCTAAAAGAATCTGGAGCAGTTGATAGATTATCAGATACAATGCAAAATTCGTTGATAAATATTGTCACAATCTTTCTTGGCTTAGCTGTTGGATCTAAATTAGCAGCCGAAAAATTCTTGGTTCCAGAAACATTAGGAATTATTGTCCTTGGCCTTGTGGCATTCTCATTAGGAACAATTACAGGTGTCTTAATGGGCAAGCTAATGAACAAATTAAGTAAGACGCCTATAAATCCTTTGATAGGTGCAGCTGGAGTCTCTGCCGTTCCTATGGCTGCTAGAGTCGTTAGCAAAGTAGGAAATGACGAAGATTCTTCAAACGTATTGTTAATGCATGCAATGGGACCAAATGTTTCAGGTGTTATAGGTTCAGCTGTTGCAGCTGGTGTACTTATTTCGATTTTCGCATAAAATGAAATTTGTTTTTGATATTGAAACTGACGGTTTTATTAAAAACATGACCTTAATACATTGTTTTGTGTTAATTGATATTGAATCAAAAAAAATCCATAGATTTAGAGATAATCTAAAGGAAGGAATTAAAATACTAGAAAAGGCAGACCTACTTATAGGTCATAATATTTTAAGCTTTGACATACCAGCGATAAAAAAATTATATAATTTCAATCCCAAAGGAGAGACTTTTGACACTCTTCTTGAAGCAAGAAAATTATGGCCTAAAATAA